>Ga0315902_10004376_pt1 | contig 20462 bp, 24 predicted proteins | sample LakEriMetagenome_9_FD_203523 | JGI IMG/M metagenome (GOLD analysis project Ga0315902, IMG submission 203523) | Freshwater fungal communities from buoy surface, Lake Erie, Ohio, United States - Buoy 12 MA117 | ecosystem: Environmental > Aquatic > Freshwater > Lake > Lake biofilm | place: USA... | reverse complement strand
TGGGGAAAGCATCGTAGTCTAGCCCCCAAAAGATTTCGTTGACATACATCTTAGCAACACGCTTTGGTGTGTCCATGAGACTGTCGTCTGATAGATCGAGACCCATGGTCTTCATAATTTCGGTAAAGTGACGCTCGATAATTTCAATCTTATCTTTGCGGTCAACACCGTTATCTACTGTAGGGGTTTCAACACCCATCTGTACTAGGTGTTCGTGAACGCGACTGCCTAAATCAGGGTCGCACTTAGTTTTATTGAATGACATATACTTCTCCTTCCTTACACGGATATAATTTAAGTTTGCTACCTTTGTGTAGCATAATTATTTATCGAACTGCTTTTACAAGCTCTAGATTTCTTGTTTTTATCTTCGTTTCCACCAGTCTTCCCAGGGGAACACAAACCATTGGTCTTCTATGCTTCTAGATATTTCTCTGCCAGCATAGTCTATCTTAACCTTTGATTCAATATTCTCAATCGCCACAGCAACATAAAAGTCAACAAACTCTTGTGCTCGTATGACTTCAATCATCTCTGAAAGAGTTTTGCCCGAGTCGCAAATATCATCAACTAGGAACACAACATGCCCCCAGTATTTGTCTAAGATAGCTGTTAAAGATTGAATGTCCTTGTCCTCACCATCTCTGGTTTGCCATACTACAGGCACAAACGGAACATCAAAATAGTTACTTAGTTTAATGCCAAAGTCAGCACCTCCTCGCATAGGCGCGATGATTACTTCGGGTACTACTCCGTCTTTGGCAACTTGACGAATAACTTCACTATAGTAGTCATTCATTTCTTGGTGTGTTATATATTCGTATTTGGGCATAATTTAATAATAGCTTATCTTTGGTCTAAAGTCAATTACTTTTTGCGTTTCTTTTCCCATGCTACTGCATGAGCAACAATATCTTCTAAACCGTAAACTGGTTCCCAACCAAGCACTTCCTTGGCTTTTGAAATGTCAGCCCACGTCTTTGCGGGATCACCCTGTCTTGCATTTTCTAAAAACATGCTAATAGTTTTACCGGTTTCTTTTTCTACTGCGTTGATAACTTCCTTAACTGAATAGGGCTTACCAGCGCCCAAGTTAAATGCAGCACTTTCGTTACCATCATCTAGATAGTTCATTGCATTAATATGTGCTCTAGCAATATCGTAAACATGCGTATAATCGCGTTCTGCTGTACCATCCTTAGTTGGATAGTCGGTGCCAAATACAGGCACAGTTTCATCTGCTAACGCTCGCTGCACTACAATAGGAACTAGGTGCCCCGGAGGATCCTGTGTGTATCCGCACTGACTGTCTGGATCTGCACCTGCTGCATTAAAATATCTCAATGATACAAACTTCATATTACTGTATGCTTGCTCGTAGTCCTTGAGGATCATTTCAATCATTGTCTTACTGCGAGCATATGGGCTAATAGGCAGCATCGGATCTGTTTCTTTATTTGGATTGCCGCTAGTGCCACCATAGATTGAGCTTGAACTGCTGAAGATAAAGTTCTTTACACCTGCTGCTACAGCATGATTAAGCAGATTAATAGTATTAGCAACATTATTAGTGTAGTATCCTGCAGGGTCAATAAAACTTTCAGTTACCTGATGAGTTGCAGCAAGATGAATAATAGTGTCGGGTTTAGTTAGTTGTAGAATGCCCTTGAGTTGATGATTGTCAATATCAAATGGATACTGATGTACCCCGGGTATTTCGCATTTCTTTCTATCAACATTAATAACATTATGCCCTGCTTGAACTAGCAGCCTACAAGTAAGGTTACCGATAAAGCCACTGCCTCCGGTTACTAATACTGTCTTTGGTTCTCGTTCAATGTTTTTCATGATATGTGTTTCCTAATTGTTTCGTATAAAATCTTGCCGCTGAAGAAATCTTGTTGTAATATGTTTACTTGTGCTTCTATTTGTTCCAGTCTAGCATCATAAGAATCTATGTGTTGCGCGATCAGCTGACACAATTGCTGGCGATTCGCCTCATATGCAGCATATGATTCAGTCCATTCACTGGGATATTTAAATGTGTCAAGCGCCATTTCACTGTAGCTAAGACGATCTGGTACAAGTGGTATCGCACCAACTGCTGCACCTTCATACCAACTGATACCTAATGTTTCTTGTAGATTAGCACTGAATACCATCTTAGCCTCTCCCAAAAGATCATGATATTCTTGCTTGGTTAGATTTCGCTCTTGGCAAACAACAAAATCGTATTGCGGTAGATGCTTGGCTAAGTCTTTAAAAATATCTAGTTGTTTTTCAGGAGCGATGCGATGCGGGAACAATATCAAATTACGCTTGCTTTTATTTTTGTGACCATACATCATATGCTCTAGGTATTCCATGGGCCATCCACATCGAACAATCTTACCCTCTTGACCATATCTTTGGCGAACAGTTTCTGGATCTATCCCTAGTAGGTTTAAGCTAAACAAATCAATATGAAAATCAGTGGCAAAGTAGTTATGATCGATTGCATAAAAAAGCGCCTTTTCAGTATGCCTTACCCACGGAGCATTGCCTATAAGCCGACCCAAGAAGTCTGCAGGGTCGTAACTGCCAGCATGCCACATACCACCAATTATAATCTTAATACCTAGCAATTCTGCCATGTACTTTAGTTGTAGGATTGTTGGGTTCCATGCATCAGTATAAAGGAAATAGTCACCGTCTTTGATTTTACCAGCAGCAAACATTTGCGAAATAGTTTTTAGTTGTTCGCTTTTCCAATAGTTAGTACCACTAAAGTTTAGAAATGCTCCCGGGGTTGTATCCTGCGGAGCATCACTTGGACCTTCAATTACTTCAACAGGAAGTCCTGCCATCAGCATCTGTGACGGCAGGAACTGCTTCCATTGTTTAGTATATCTAGTCTCTACCGGTTCTAGTTCAACGATATAAACTGTCATGTGTTATTTTCTATTACCAAAAAGTTGTAGCAAGTTTAAGAACAGGTTAATAAAGTCTAGATAAAGAGTTAATGCACCTGTAACTTCTGCATTACCTCTGTTATCAAACATAATCATTTCTCTGATCTTTTGTGTATCATAGGCTGTCAAACCTAAGAAAATAATTACAGCAAGAGCACTGATTACCATTTGCATCAGTGTACTACCAATAAAGATATTGATAATACTTGCAATAATAATACCGATTAGACCTACAAACATAAATGACCCAACACTGGTTAGATCCTTTTTAGTTGTATAGCCGTATAGTGTCATTGCTAGGAACAAACATGCTGCTCCTAAAAATGCCTGTACAATACTTAGTGCAGTATATACAGCAAAGATAGTAGCAAAGCTCAGACCCATTAGTGCAGCAAAACCGTGCAGCATTAGTTGTGCAGTCTGTTTCGATGCTGTGGGCATCTTAAATGAAATAAAGAATACTGCGGCCAGCGGCGCAAAGATCACAATCCACTTGGTAATACCTGTAAAGAAGAAATTGAGTAATTCAGGACTATTACCAACAAAATAGCTTACTAGCATTGAATTAACTACAGCTAGAAACATATTTTGATAAACACGAGTCATTGCTGCGTTTACTTTAACTGCATCAGCTCTTACTGATTCTCTATAAAACATTTTAATCTCCTATTCCCAACTAAATGGGCCTTTCTTTTTTACACCAAAGTTCTTATAAGTTAAAATCTTTTCTAAATCATTTCTATCCTTTAGTGATAAAAATTCATTTGCAAAGTGCAGTTCGACTTCGTTCTGTAGTGCTAAATTTAGTATCTTATTAGCAATTATAGCATCGTCCGGTAAGGAATGCAAGCTAAAAAGTACAATAGCGTCAGGCTTTTGAAAAATATAATCTTGTAAAATGGGTAACCATGGTAAGAATTCATTTTCAAATTGTACACCAGTGTGATTAATTTTGTGTTTAGCACAGTACGAATCAATAGTACCTCGCTGTATATACATAGGTATGTTAGAATCAAATTCTGTATTGTTGCTGGTATATGCAACTACAACCTTACCTGTATAATCTAGCGGTGTATCCTGTGCGTAATCCCCGGGTAGTCTAAAGAAACCGCCCGGCTGTCTTCGCCAATATTCTTCACCTTCGATTAGTATATGCCAGTCAATACTCATTCTCGTATAGCCTGTTTCATTATTAACATTGCCATGAATGTGTTCTTGATGAAACAGATGTGCTTGCCCGGGTATTATTTCTACCGGCTTAGAATATTTTACGCATTCTTCTTCAAATTTAGAAAGAGGCCATTGTTCAGCTATAACAGTTTTCGTAATGCGTTGACTATTATCAGTATCCATAATCCACATACTGTTAGTACCTTCGCACTTGGTGAGAGCCATCCAGATGGTCCGCTGGCCTCTTCCATTTGAATAGAAGATTCCCTGATGAAAGGGTAATCTTCTAGCTTTTTTTGCTTGATTAGGAAGTACTACATTTAGTGTAGCATTTCTTTTTATTAGATACTTCTTGTTACTGATTAGATTTTTTGCATATTCTTCAGCGAAAGAATCAAACCTCTGCATGAATTCTTTTCGGCCAAATGCTGCCTGAACATATGCTTGTATTTTCACAAGCTCAGGAACATCAACGACCTCATGAATTGTTTCCAAACTTTTTACATCTGGGCGGATCTCATTAATGATATCTAGCACCCATTTGTTCCATGGATACTTCTCTAGATTGTAATCTAGGGTTTTATTTTCCCATGCAGAGGTTGTATCTAAATCAAACATGATTATAGCGAGTTCTTCTTGTCCTGAATCTCAGCACGACGAACCTTAGTTAACTTACCTAGTTCGCCTAGCGCCTTACGAGCACGAGCAGCCGCGGCCTTTACGCCCTTAACTTCAAACGCTTCTGATTCCTTTAGGTATTCATCGAATACTGCCTTAATCTTTAGATGTGTCTCGGTCATATGTTTCTCCTGTTATCTAAAATATGTTGGACCGTCTACTTGCCAATCATCTGATGGCTTTGGAAAGTCAATTTCGCAACCGTTTTCATTATCTTCGGCTACGCTGATTTTTAGCCAACGATCAGGGAATCTACCCCTAATTGTTTTAGCTAAATCTTCTGCGATCATTTCGCAGCTCTTGTGATTCAGTTCTAGTACACCCTGACTGTACTGACGTTCCATCCAACGCTTGAACTGAATAAATTCAATGTCTCGATCATCGTGAAATACTTCGATCCAGACTTTGAAATGGAAAATGTGCCTGTGCGGCACACCTAGAAAACTTACATCGTCCCAGCCGCCTGTGGCTAACTTAGGATCAGTATCGGCACCCGGATACATATGGATGCCTTCTTTTTGAAATGTGACCCAAATAGTTTTCATTCTTTGTCCTTAGTCTCTTTTTCTCTTGCACGCCTTAACAGTTCTTCGTGGATTTCGTAATCGTAGTATTTGCCTGTTTCTTTTCTTAGACGATTGCGTTCAGAAATGTATTTGTTTGATTCAATGATAAACCAAGTTAGAATAGAAAAGAAAATAAATGCGGCTGTGCCTACCATTATATTAATAATAAGTTCAATCATTTCTTATACTCCTTTTCTATCTGTTCTAATTCTTCTGGAAACTTAGCGCCGCACTTTCTAACAAATTTGATAAATTTGAGAAATACTTCTTGCAGATCCTGCTCAGTTTCTAGACTTTCAACTTCTATAGTTGTACTAACAATAACTCCATCATCATCACATTCTAATTTTATATTCATATATTTTATAGTATTGCACTTTGGATAAAGGTCAAGTAATTACTTCATCCTTAGTGTATTTAGACCAATCCGTAAATTGTTCTCTGTTTTGTAGGCTGTGTAAGCTGTGACACCAAACACCCGGATTAGATTCTTTAAATCCTTTGTCGTCAATCTTAACTGTAGCATTATAATTGTATAATCTAATATAGGGTAGCTTAACACTAATCATGGGGATAAAGTTATCATATTCATTCCAACCATTATCGTGGAACCACGGATGATTAGCATATTTGCTGTCAAAATCTAATGTAACCCAAATACCATCTTTTAGTAATCCGGTAACTAACTTATCCCAATTCTCCCATTCTTTCTCATTGGGCGCAAAACTTTGATTAGCACCTAGATAGATATGTGGACATTTATTGTTTAATGCACGAGCTAAAATTTCTTCCTTGGGCTGTAGTCCTACAACAAACAGAGTTCTCTGTCCATATGCAGGTGTATGCTCTACTTCAGTTCCAATAAAGAACTTTGTGCTATCGTCATGACCGTCTCTATTCTTCACCAAAGCCTCCCATCATTGCAGGATCAAGCATTTCTTCTTCTCTGCTAACAGTCTCGTCGTGTACTGCGGTTGACGCTTCTTCAAAGAAACTTGTATCGAGATGTGTTTCAGTAGCATAGCTACCAAAGCTAATTTCTTCTAGGAACTTGCTGTACTTGTCAATAAGTTCGTATGGATTAGGACATGCTGGATCTAATACTTCTTGTACGAAACTATCAAAGTATACCACACTATATGGAATATATGGGCTAAACTCGTTTGTTCCTTTATTGGTCTTGTCATTGATCCAATCACTGTAATGTACATTAGCGCGATACTTTTCCATATCAGCTAAACGATTAGCTTCCTGAACCGCAGTGATATGATTGTACACGCTATGCGCCATATAGTAAAGGTAGCTCTGTGTATCCCAGCTTGTGCTTTCTTTAGTTTTTGCTTTATCGTTACGATCTAAATCACCCTCTTCCATGCAGCAGATATCACCTGCAACAAGGCGTTCCATAATTGGACCATTGAACGGCATAGGCAATGTACTGCCCTTGAGCTTCTGATTATCAAATGCTCGGTTCATAAAGTAACCAAAACGCTTGGGCGAGAAGTAGTTGTAGCTGTAGCACTGACCGTATGCAGTATTCACAAACGGACTAGCTGCGTCAAAACTAATTGTAATATTAGGACTATCATGCTTACGAAGCATACGCTGAATGCTGGTAAGGTAGCAAGCCCAATTCAATTTACCTGTACCAAGGAAGTGAATCCAACCCTTACCTTCTAAGAGACCATCTTCTCGTAACTTAAGAATACGCTTAAGGGCAATGGGCATATTACGCATGTTAATACCTGCGAAAGCATAGCCTTCTAGTGTGCGATCAGCATCACCATAATTGGCAGCAACAAACTTTGGATCACTAAAATGTTTTACACTTTCATACCAATCATCTGCACTTTTTTGATCGGTACCTGAAAGAACATTAAGAAACTTAGTTTTTCCTGGTACACGATTGCGTACAAAATAATCTAAATTCAACATACTAATATCAATGGTATCTTGAATCTTTGTAAGACCGGTTTTCTTATTGTATGGTGGAACGGCAGCAAAGCCTGGAATATCCAATGTCATTGCCCAGTCTGCTGTGTGTTCAAGCCAGCGTAGAATCTTTTCGCAAAGTTCTAAGCGACTTGGATCATTAGGATCTTTAGCGTTAGACCAATCAAGTTTTAGCACACCACTAGCAACCTGAAATCCACCGGAGTCGCCTAAGATAGTTGTTACATTTCGATCGCGCAATTGAACCATTGGCTCTTCGGTATCGCTGCGAGCAGGATCTAAGTGTGCGTGACCTGCCGAGTATAGTCCGTATGGATAATGGTAATAGGACTGATCCTTTTTAAGGAAATCAAGTCCTGCATTACCTAATTCAAACCCAGCTGGTGTACGCCAGTCACTAGGATTAGCTAGTGTCTTTTGTAGTTGCTTGGTATAGAAACTGCTGATAGCAGGCAAATATACCGCATAATCACTCTGACGCTTACCTAAATCTTTCATATTAACCCTTTGCTGGTAGTAGGTATGTATACTCGCCTAGTCCGCTCAATACCTTAATCTGTAGCAAACCCTTGTTGTTGATGCTTAGTACGATGTTTGCACTATCACCCAGGCGCAGGATCTTTAGCACGATGTCTAAAGGCCAGCGAAACTCGTGTGTGATATCGCCATCAACACCCTCTGCAATAAGAATCTTTGTACGGTCACTTACACCATCACCAATGTGAAAGTACAGTTTGCCATCCTTGGTCTTTGGAGCAAAGTTAGCCTCATATGCACCAAGTACGCTGTTGAAGTAACCGAGATCCTTTAGGTTCTTTGCTGTTGGAATGATGTTAACATCAAACTCTGCACCCTTAAACTTGATTTCCTTTAACTGCTGATTAACAACATCAGCGAGCATAAAGCGATAGTGTGCGTCAGTGCCGTCAGCAGCAACAAACTCAACTTCAACTGGAACATCTTCACCGTTACGATTCTGCGTTGTTACCTGAACAGTTGCACCTTCATCGTCAAACCCAGGATATTGCAAGTAGCCCTGCAACACGCCCATACGGCTTAGGCCGATAGTAGCGTCAACAAAGTCTGGTACAGGGTTTACAGTCTTACCCTTAAAGATAACAGTCTTATCTCCGTCAACAGTTTCAACAGACGTTTCTTCCATTGTACCTGAGATTTTTACCATTTCAAAAATACCCAAACTATGGGTATGCTTTAGCACATCCTTAAGGGTGTCTTTAATATAATTATTCTTAGCCATGTTTATTCGCGCTCCATTGCTGCTGCTTCTTTGATTAGTTCTACAAGTTCTTCAATTGAATTACAGGTAATTTTTGCTGTAGCCCAATCATCCTTTTTATTCTGTCCGCCAATTTCAAGCATGAAGCCATTGTCGTACATGTTAACACTAAAGTTGTCATTTACTTTTGCAAGTTTGTCTGCAATCTTAGTTACTTTTGCCATTATGATTCTCCTAGATTTTGTTTAGTATACATTAATATTTAGATCTGTCAAGTGAAATCATACACTTTTCTTTGACTAAAATTCAAAAAATTCACCAAATGCCTCACTCTCTTTGGTTCTATCCAAATCCCATCCCATTTGTCCTAGCACATTTTGTATCTTTTTGTCTAGTACAGCGGTCTCCATTTCTACTTCATCAAACGGTAGTTCTTTAAACCATTGAGGAAGATTGGTCTCATCAGTGGGATATGCAATACTCTTATATCCCATTGGATTGCTTTTTAGTCTGCAAACAATTACTTTAGCACCATCCATAATAGTTGTACTGTATGCGTCACTGTGTGCTTGTTTTAGCTGATTCCAATTGATACTTGCTCTAACATGACCTGGTATAGTACCATCTTCAATTTCTTCTGCAATTTCTCTTAGCCGCTGTAGACGAATGTTCTTTTCGTTTGCTTGTTTCTTTTCAATCTTCTTAGTATACTGCGTGAGGTTATTCACACGCTTGGGCATACCCTTCTTCCAAGGCTCAATACTTTGGAAATCCTTTTTGAACTGTTTGATATATTCAATAACTTCTTTTTCGCCCTTGCCACTAAGGGCATCAAACAATATCTTTTCTAGAAAGTCCTGTACAAATTCAGGTGTATCACTGCGCTTGATTTCCATGCCCATAACCTTGAGCTTGCCACCATCAGGTTGATAACCTTCGATGTCCCAACAGTTGATTGCATAACGCTTTTTAGTAATGAACAATCCGGCTCGCCCAACTACTTCTCGGCCAGCTTTTAATACTTCGCCGGCTATCAACGGAACATTAAAATCTTGTTTTAGAAATTCTGGAAATGTGTCGCTTACTGTGTCGCTAACATGGTCATATAGTTTTACTGCACTTTCTAGATCTAATTCTGTATCTTTTGGTAGTGCAGGAGTAGCGGTAAAGTATACCGAGTCAGTGTCACCATAAATAATGCATGGCCCTAAGTGATCGTACTCGCCTGTGAGCAGCTCGTTGGTTTTAGCAGCCATGTGTCGCGTAATACGTCGACCAGTTAGTGTCGTACTTTGACCAATACGCTTGTCAAAGAAGCGGCATCCTGGATTCAAAATAGCGCCATACAAGCTGTTCAAGTTAATCTTTTTAACTAGCTGACGCTTATCCCAGTAAGCCTTTTCCTCTGATGTAGTTGCTTCTTTCTTTTTCTTTTGTAGATCTTTACGCTCACTGTACCAACGCTCTAGTAATCCGGGAACAATACCCTGTACATCTGTTTTAAAGATAGTGCCGTTGGCACTGATGTTCCATGGCTGGCCACTTTTAAATACTAGATTGTAGATATCTGCACCGGTACATTCCAGTCGCTCACCACCCTCAAGTTCTAGTACTAGCGGATGATTGATGTCTTTGTCAATTACATATTCAAATTCATTTGTACCAAATTTACCTGACCATGCATCAGCAAAACTCATCTTTTGCAAACGCATTTTACTTTGGATTTCTTCATCAGTGTATACGGGTTTAATTTGTCCTACAATAGTTTCAGGCGCCATGTTCAGCGCACGGAATACTGATGGATACAGTGAATTGATATCCATACTGCCTACCCACTCGTGATATCCTTTCTTTGGAAAGGCTACATATGCACCTGCTGCTTGTGTGTCAGCATTATCACTGCTACGAATTCTATCAGGTACGACGAAGCCTCGTCGATGTGCTTCGTTAATGATGGCTTGTTCTGTGGTTGCTACGGCACCCATTGTTGTGGGCAGCAACACAGTATTATCGTGTGCAATTGTGTTTGCTAAGTCAATGAACTGTAGCTTCTTATCTAACTTATTAAGTAGCATAGTATCTTGAATGTTATAATCTAAAAACTTTTTAAAGTCGTGATTATATAAGCGATCTAAGCTGCCTTCATATGCAACCTTGCGTTCACCAATCTCCATCTCACCGATGTAGTCTAGTCGATAACTGTGCCGCTCTTCGTAATTGTATTTGCGATATAGTTGCATATAGTCTAAATGCACACGACCAATTAGATCATAGGTTTGGCGTTCACTACCAAACGCTTCATACATTCTTTCTTTTGGCAATTGGTCCCAAAGACATAAGCGCCTTGTATCGTTTCGACTCAATACCTTAACAATTCTATTAGTTGTGTAAGGAATATCGTAGCCTTCACTGTTCCAACCGCTTAGGATGTCTGCATCTTCAATCAACGATAAAAATACTTCGAGCATTTCTTTTTCTGTTTGAAAAAGCATTACCTCAGGTATATCTTTAGCAATATTCTGTGCCTGATCCCAACTAAGTGTTTTAGGAGGAACTGCTAAACAGATCATTGCGTTGAGCCATTGTAGGTACACACCAATAGCAGTAATTGGCATGAATGCGTCATCAGGGCTTGCATAACCCCTCAGAGGATCAAAGTCTACCTCAATGTCGAAAAATGCTGTTTGAAGTTTAGGCGGTTCAACACCATTGTAGTGTTTTGCGATTGTCTTATTAAGAGGTTTGATGTCGCTTTCAAATGTTCTGTTTGAACTATTGATTGCAACATTCTTACGAAAGTCCTTAAATGACTTGCACCTTAGTTCGGTAACGGGCTCGCCGTAAATACTACGGCGACTGCCTTTTGGATCTGCAACATAAAAATTATATTCGGGACGGTGTTCTACTAGAATTCGTTTACCGTTAACACGTTCTGCAACATGCACTGAATCTTTATTCTTATCGTAGAAGGCGTCTACGTAACTCATGTATGAATCCTATCTAATGATTTTACATTATACATAAGAATGCCAGTATTGTCAACTGAATCTTTATGTTATTTCTTTATCTATGTAGCTGATGGCCCGCTCGGCCCAACTAACGCTTTGACTAATAGTTAGATGACAACTTCTATCTGCAACAGGAATCTGTCGTTCTATTATACCATCGTGGAGCGCATCAAATTTTGATTTAGGAAGGAAATCTTTTTCCTCCATTGCTGATGCTGGCCCATCAACAATATACTTTAACCTATGAACATAATTGGTATTACGCCAAATTGGAAATATATTATTGAATATAATAAAAGGCTTGTTTACTGACTTGCATAGATTAATAATGTGTTCTATATATACTTCATTCTTTTTTAAATTAATAGGTATGCTACTTAAAAAAGGTAACATATCATTGGTGATGTACTTTTTTCTATATAACGCTGTAAGAGTATTACTTTCTATGCTTTCACGCATTAGATTATATGTAGCAGGCACTAACTCACTATTATCTCTATGATCTATTTCTAAGCGGTCTATAGTAGTTAAACATACAACTAGTAATTTGTAATCCAACTGACTAACAGCATGTTCAACTTGACACATAATATCAAAATTACTTACTGCGTCTTTGCCTAAACTAACATAAGAATCCTTGTATTTTTTTGAAACTTGATGCATCCAGTTCCAAGGATAATCGTCAGGTTGGCAGAAACTATCTCCACAAAAAACAATCATTGGTATGCCGGACCAAGAATCAGAGTAACTAAACTTTCGCGCTGACCAGCTGTGATGTTTGTTACTTCGTGGTGTACAATACTTGGAAAAATTATAACGTCACCTAAATTTAATTTAAATGCTTCTCTTGGTGTTATTGAATCTAAGTTCAACTGGTTAACATCATTGGTATAATGAAAAACAATATCTCCACCCTGATAAGAGTTTGAGTCATTAAGGCCTACCACAACTGTTAATTTTCTAGCAGGACTTTTAAACAAATTAGTTGTGCAAACGTCGTTATGTAAAACTGCACCATGGCCGCTATGATAAATCCCATAGGTAAACGACTCAAACACTATCGGGTCAAAGATTTCTAAATTAAAATGATTTTTTGATTCTTTTATAATTTTAGATAATTTTTTAATAATGAACCCTGGTATAGTGCTAACATTAGCATGTTTACGAACAAAAGTATCGTCATGCTGATCAACAGCAGAACCAACACTCTTTTTAACTAGCAGTATCTCATCAGCTGAAAATACCGAATCAAATTTCGCTACCAGGGACATTTTTAATCTTAGAGTGTCTTACCAACAGCTTCTAGGATAGTTTCAAGTTCATCAAACTTGTCACGCTCATCACCTAGTGATGCTTTGTGTGCTACCTTAATTGCCTTAGTTAGTGTAGCAGGCTTAAGATCCATTTCTTCTGCGATTGCTTTGACTGTGTCGCGAAGACCATCTTTTAGTGTTTCAATTTCGTAAGTAACCTGCATACCTTCTTCAATTAGTCTCTTAAGGCGTGCCTTTTCTTCTTCATTGAAAGTTCTGTTAAAAGCCATTTGTTACCTCTTCTGTGTTGTAGTGTTAGTATATATTTCTAGCTGATCATTCCCGCTAGGAATAGTGGCGTTGCTAAAATTAACCATTTCTTGATAATCTTTGAATTTGGTATATCCAAAGCAATTAAAATCTTCACCTGCAATCTCGTTTACAAAATTTATTATTGTGTCATCGTAGTATTTCAAAACTGACTTAATTGTCTCTTGTTCTGATACTACAGATGTGTATCTAGTACCTAGACCAGTTCTATCTATTCTAGAAAAACTTTTCAAGTCAACTCTGTAAACTGCTTTAACGTCTTCGACTAAATTTTCAAATTTAATTATGTGAAGTCCCCCAGTGATGCCATCAATCCAATTTGTGCATGGAGAGGTTATCCATGTTGGTCGAAGTTGAATGTTTAACATGAATTTTTTAAATTGTGGAATTGTAAATGCTTCAGGACTTTTATTTTCTTGGGCAGAACAAAATTGATAAAACAGTGACACATATCGTGTGTACGGACATCTCACACTTACCGCACACTCAGTATCCATCGGAAGATTATGAGATTCAAATGTTTGATGTAATTTTGTAATATCTAATAAAAGATCTTCAAGTTTTAAATCTTTTAATGTAATGATTTTACTTAGTACCAGCGCATTAAAAATAGACGATCCGCCAGTTTTAGGTGGATGTAGAAAAAGGGGTCCGTTAAAATGCATTCTTATCCAATGAGACAGTAATATCTCAATATGCCCAGCTTACTAAACTATGACGCACACCTCGAGTAACCACCCCAACTTTATGGCGATAGGTACTTGGAAAAATAATACAAGTACCGGGACTAGGTCTATCAAACACTTTGTTTTCAAAACATAGTTGGCCGCCTTCGTAGTTGTTATCTAACAGTATAGACATGGATAATTGACGAACATAGTCGATGCTGCTATAGCTGACAGCATCGATGTGCCAATCGAAGTGTCCTAAATCCTGTTCTGTATAACGCATGATACTAACAGTGGTTCTATCCCTAGAGTATTCTTTATTGAATAACTGTTTAGCCTCATCGAATAATGTATGAACTTGTTCAAACACATCTGAATGCTCATTCACAGACAGCCGCGCTTCTCGACATCTACGGGTGTTTGATATCGTAACAGTACCCTTGTCGTCAACTACAACTTCAGCTTTTTTAAAATGTATGTCGCTATTAAGGAGAAGTTCGATCATAGAAGAATCGAGAGCATTCTCTTTAACAAAGACATGCATGCCTTGCGGTAGACATGCTTTTTCTTCATTGACAATCATTTCTTACTTCTTCTGTGTAGTAATGTTAGTATATATGTTGAGCTGCTCAGGTTCTTCGGGAATATTGGCGTTCACATCTAAATAATAAGAAGTTTTGAAACCTGGAAATGGGTGAAAAGAAATTTGTTCTAAAATTGATCTATTAGTAATTCGTTGTCCATCGGGACCAAACGCAATAAAACTGTCGCCGGTAAAATGAACTTCAACTCTCATTTAGTAAATTTCACGCCACTGGACTGTTGCGCCCACTTGCGTACTTTGGCTATTACTTAAATTTGTAATTACAACGGCATAGATTTCACTGTCGGTGCTGTCGTAGTTTTGTACAATATAATTCTTCTTGGCATTGCTGGGCGTATCAATCGGAGTAGTGCTACCACTACCATTGGATGTGCCGGCAGGTGCATAACCAGATATTAAAATGTCGCCCCCAGAAAATGCTGTTGCTGTGGCATTGTACTGCACACCACTATCGGTGTCAAGGTCTACCCAAGTATTACCTGTTAATGCTGCCTGATTTGGTAGCTTAACAACTTTGAAATAAATGTTTTCAGATGTGGTAAACACACTTAGATTTTGTAATCTTGCAATGATTCGGTTATGGTCATAACCTCTAAAAGTATTCTTGAGTCTTATAGCGAACACAGGGACAGTAGCATTAGAGGCTATAGTTCTTAGTGTACCATTGTTACCCATGGCCCAATCGATACCGGATTCATTATAACCACCTTCTGACATCACAGTTGTACAGATTTGGTCAAAGTAGCTACCTGTGGTTGTGCCAACGTTCTGTATTTCACATCGTACTGGAAGATTTGGATTGCTCATGTAAACAGTTGCTAAGTTATCGCTGTGGCGGAAAGTATGACATAAGATATATTCACTATCGTGGACGAAACCACAACGAACTTGACCTACTCCCAACCATTGGAAGTCACACCACCAAAGTTGTGTTTTGGTAATGTCTAAATCCCATCCGCTTGGACCACTACCATCAACTGGATCACCATTCCAACCAGTATCGCCTGGACCATACACACCACCTTCTTGGCTGATGCGTACATCAACAGGACTGCCAGTTACATAACTACGCACCACCAAAGCCAGTGTACCATCGCCTGCTTGTTCGAGGAAAATACCATTACGGTCATCAAAATAACCTGTGCGTTTAGTAACATTGGATACAGCATTATAAAAATTAAATGATGCTAGTATCATCTGACTCTTACCGGGCATATAGTGATGATAGAATTTGGTTTGGTGTACTGCTCTACTTGAACTATTAGAAGTAGTGGATAGTCTTGCACAAGCCTGATTGTTTTGGAATGCAATATTGCCACCATTGACCATATAGTCAATGAAGTTAGGATCTAGGCCGTATAAGTGTTTATAGTCACCCAGTGTATAAGGTTCGCTAACACGCAATCTACCAAATGCATCATTGCCACCAAGTAGAGGTTGTGTTACAACATTTCCTGATACCACCCACGGACTTGTTGTTTGGCTAACATTAATGTTACCACCAGTAACAGTTGCGTTTACATTACCAGTAACGCCAACATTACCGTCTACTGTAATACTATTGCCGCCATCTGTTATAATAACAGTACCGGTAACATTTGCATTAATACTACCGCTGTTAACTGTTACATTTACGGGATTGGTAGTTGGGTTATCAACGGTAACATTACTAACAATAACATCGCCTTCTAAGCTGATGCCGTCAACGTGAGTGCGTATAACGGGCTCACCGCTAGCATTGTATTTCATTGAGTTGTGTAAATCACGCAACTCTTTATCTAATGGATGGTTATAAGACATAATAGTAGTACCTCTCCCTGGGTACTACTATTTATCTAAATTTAGAACTAATTTAAGTGGCAATTTTTACGCGGTTAACCATTGTTTCCTTACCACCACTGTACTTACTAATTCCTTGGCTTTTTACATAGGCAGTAATATTAAGCTCGTCACCTATCTCTGCAATCCTTGTAGTGTTAAAGAATTTAACAATATTCTTGTTTGATTCAGAACAGGTATACATGAAACTCATTGTGGATGGAATTTCTCGCACATGCTCAATCTTCAGATTAAACTCGCTGCGCTTGTTTAGTGTACCTACATAATCGCTGTTTTCAGACAGGGCTGCTTCTCGTTCAGTCCATTTATCTGCTTCTAGTTTACGACTATAGACATTTGGCAAACTAGCAGCAATACCTAACTTATCTTTGCCCACACGCTCAGCACCCACAAACTTTAGAACATTGGCTTCAAAGTCTGTCAACGCTCGTTCAAACGCTTTAAAGCTCAGCCCCCGCAGATAATCAATGATAGTTTCTGCAAGAACATAGTCCTTTTCATTTAGCTCAACCTTTTCATCGTTGAGAAAGTGATTGTACAAAATAGAGCTGTTAGGCGACTTAGGCTTTTCACCTTCAGCTAAGTTTTGATAAGAATCTCGTTTGATAAAGCCCTGTGCATCAAAAATTGCACAAGCAACGGCAACTACTTCCTTAGTAGGAAAATCAATTTCTGCACTCATATTAGTTCTCTCTTACTTAGTGATGATGTTATAAATTTCTTCCCAAGTCTTTACTACAGTAGCAGGACCCTTATAATCTAAATTATGTCCATGCTCAACCAGTAAAGTCTTGAAGCCACACCGGATACCGGCATCAGCATTTTCGGGCTTGTCTTCGATCCAATAGTTACCCTTGTATACACGACCCAGCCGATCTAGTTCTTCGTCCTTGTCTGCACCTGTATCTAAACAAATCACATCAATAAAGATGTCACCAAACAGCTTCTTGAGATTTCGTATACGCAATTCTCGTGCGTACACATCCTTGCTCAAAGAAGTAACTGCTAGGAATTTGTATTTGTGTTTTTCTGCTAGTAGCCTTACATACTGTTGTGCATCTCGTACCGGAGGAAGGAAACCAATAGCAGCACTTTCGTTGAATAGTCGTACTAACTTATGTCCTTCATCCTTAGTAATACCATAACGGTCACCGATGCTGTACAGCAGCTTATAACCATCAACAGGCTTATATCCGTGATGCTCCATCCACACCGAGAAGCCCTCTTCCCAGTCCAGCATAACTCCGTCAATGTCTGTAAGGATAACCTTTTTCTTAAAGAATAACAAACCAAACTCCCTAACTTATATTAGTATTTTAGCATCATTAGCTACAATGTCAAGTATATTCAGGTATGTTCTATAATTTCAATGCCAGCAGATTCGATGGCACTCATACATACTGGACAGGGTTTGGCCAATGCAGGCCGACCTTTTTTGTCCCACCTAGATACAAAGATTTTATGCGCTCTGCTAAGATCCTTGCATTTTACAATAGCATGAATCTCAGCATGAAGAAACTGTTTGTCAGGCATACCTGCTTTTGCAGCATGTAGTGCCTGTAACGGGTGCGTCTTAATATAACTGTTTTGTCCAACAGATATAACTTTACCACGCTTGTCATATATGACGGCAGTAAGAGCCTGTTTAGTAGTGGACATCAGATATGTTCTTCCCTAACACCTACTAGTATATAATAACATCTTTAGGACGTTTGTCAACCATTCCGTGAACTTTAGAAAAGTACTAGAAAAAGGGTTAAATAACTGTATGAAAATGACCTCTAGTCTTCTTAGTTATCCCGTTTTTCCTGATTGGGTATTTGAGGGGGAATTACAAATAGATGATAATGTAGCTGATGCAATATTAAAAGAAGTTCAAGCCAGCAGAACATCACAGTATTTTCACAACGCAAACTTTGGTTGGATCACTAATAAAAATATTACCTTAGGAAAAAACATCGCCAAGTTAAATTCTCTAATTGGTAATATGTTTGTGGAAAATGCTGCTTCTCATTTTAGAATTAAAAAAGAAGATTGGACAGATATTGAAATTTGCGAGACTTGGACCATGGGTATTAAACCAGGACATAATTTCCCGCAATCAGTACATAGACATCGCTGGTACCATTCTGTGCTTTTTCTAAAAGCAGAAGAAAACAGTACTAGTTTGTATCTCGATCAATACGGGCCTAAACTATATGCTTGCCCGCCCCGAATTCAAAGCAGTGAACATTTTGTTGCAGCAAAGACAAATAAGATTGTTTATTTTCCTGCCCACATACCTTGGGGTATAACATCAAACTCATCCGACCAAGACTGCATTATTTGTTGCAATAGTTTTGTGATAAAACAATAAAAAGAAAGGGGCCTTTTGACCCCTTTCTAAACTCCCCATCCCGAGAAGTGTTATACTACGTACTTGTAGTGTACAGTTGCTACTAAGCTACCGCCTGTTACAACAGAAGCTGTTGTACCATCGCTTTGCTTGAACTGTACTACAACACCTGCATTCTTTGTAAGTGTTGTATCACCATCTAGTTCAATAATATATGTACCTGCTGTACCTGCATCAGCATCGTCAGCTGCAACTAGTGTTGTACCGCTACCACCATTTTCCTTAACTAGGATATGGTTGAAGCTACCACCACTGAATGCTGTACCTACCTTGATTACAACCTTGTCAACATAGTATGTACGGTTGCTTACATTTGGTACTGTACCAACTGTGAAGCTGCTTGCGCTGCTGTTAGCAGTGAATGTACCACGAAGTAGTAAACCATCACCGCCGTTGTTAGTAACATAATCAACTACCGCTGCTGAAGTTGGAATTGTTGTATCATTGTCGTTGTTAGCAATGCCATCAGCTTCGTTAACAAACTTGGTAATTGAAATGCTGTTGCCAGTATCTGTTAGTGTACCAAATGCAACATCACCTGTTACAGCAAGGTTACCGCTGATTGAACCACTGGCTGCTGTTAGATCACCTAGTGTTAAGTCTTCTGTACCCAGGCTCCATGTATTAGAAGGTGTATAAACAATCTGCTTCATGCTGCCACCAACGTTGGCTTCAAAGCCTACGTTAGCACCAGTTGTACCGTTGCTGTTTACACGGAAGATTGCATCAGCAGTCTGAACAGTTGTTGAATCAACAATTGTTTGTGTACCTTGAACGGTTAAGTTACCAGTAATAATTGCATCACCATTAACATTAACTGTAGCGGCTGTAATATCATTTGACAGCAATGAGCCTGTGATAGCTAAGTTGTTTGTAACAGTTAGGTTGTTACCAATTGTAACGTTAGCTGGTAAGCCAACGGTTATTGTTTGACCACTTACGCTGGTTTCAACTTCATTAGCTGTACCAGCAACGGTTAATGTTTGACTGTCTAGGTCAACACTAGCTGTACCGGTGTCACCAGCAATGTCTAAGTTAGTTGCGCCTAGTTGTGCATCAACATAACTCTTAACTGCGGCTGTTGTTGCGACTGAGGTGTTGTTTGGTGTAGCAAATGCACCGTCTGTTGACCAATCTGTGATTGTCACAGCACCGTCGTTTAAGCCACCAAATGCAACGTTACCGCTGAAGTTACCATTAACTGCGCCAGTTAGCGACCCACCTGATAATGTAGCTGTGCCATCTTTTAGCGCACCTGCTTGTACATTACCACTGAATGTGCCATGAACTGCACTTGTGATATTGCCATCAGTAATTGTTAGTACACCGTCAGTGAATGAATCAGCTGTCATTGAACCGTTGATTGAAACATTAGGTGTTAGCGCAAATGTAACGCTGTTGTTTGCAATGGTTGTTTGAATTTGGTTTGTAGTACCAGCAAAGTCTAGTACCTCGCCTACATTAACTGTATCGTTAGCACCAACGTCACCACTGATATCAAAGCTGGTTGAAATTGTTACATTACTTGCGGCTGTTAGTCGACCTTGTGCATCAACAGTAATTTGTGGAATTTGTGTTGCGCTACCAAATACACCTGCTGTTACAGCAGTATTGTCTAGATCAACTGTGATACTGTTATTAGCAATGGTTGTTGTTAAACCAACACCACCTGAAACTGATAATGTTTCACCGCCATTAACGGTATCTGTACCACCAGTATCACCACTAATAACAAAGTTTGTTGCTACTGCAATATTACTTGCTGCTGTAATACGACCCTGTGCATCAACAGTAAATTGTGGAATTTCTG
>Ga0315902_10004374_pt1 | contig 20467 bp, 20 predicted proteins | sample LakEriMetagenome_9_FD_203523 | JGI IMG/M metagenome (GOLD analysis project Ga0315902, IMG submission 203523) | Freshwater fungal communities from buoy surface, Lake Erie, Ohio, United States - Buoy 12 MA117 | ecosystem: Environmental > Aquatic > Freshwater > Lake > Lake biofilm | place: USA... | reverse complement strand
GACCATCTTCGTCCGCGCGCCCGCATACGCGCAGCATGCCGCAAGCGTCCGCATCTTCACGCCGACCAAGGAGCTGCCCTTCGCCGGCCATCCCACAATCGGGTGCGCCATTGCGCTCGCCGAACACAATCACGCCAAGGACGAACCGCGCGACCTGTTGCTTGTGCTTGAAGAGCGCGTCGGCCCCGTGCGCTGCGGCGTGACCCTCGCCCGCGACGGCGCAAGCTTCGCCGAATTCACCGCGCCCAAACTCTCCACCCAAGCCGGCGCCGATCCCGGCATCGAAACCGCCGCCAAAGCGCTCGGCCTCAGCGCAAGCGACATCGGCTTCGACAAGCACGCGCCTTCGCTCTTCTCCGCCGGCGTCCCGTTCGCCATGGTCCCCGTCGCAAGCCTCGATGCGCTCGCCCGCGCGCAACTGATCGACGCGAAATCCTCCCTCACGCTCGGGGCCACCGAAGTGTTCGTGTACACGCGCGCCGAAGCTAACGCCGCGCATTCTTTCCACGCGCGCATGTTCGCGCCCGAGATCGGTATCGTCGAAGATCCCGCCACCGGCGGCGCAGCGGCCGCGTTCGCTGGCGTATTGGCGCGCTTCGAGCCGCTCGGCGATGGCTGGACCACGCTGCCTATCCTGCAAGGCGTCGAGATGGGCCGTCCTTCCCTGATTGGCCTTGAGGTCAACATCGAAAACGGCGCGCTTGCGGGCGCGCGCATCGCCGGCAAGGCGGTAAAAATTAGCGAAGGCATGCTATTCGTCTGACGAGGGCGAGCAAACGTGAACACGTTCTTAACAGACAGCGCAGCCGCTTTGTGGGCGGCGTCGAGCGGGCTGATCGCGCCCGCGATCGTGTTCGCTTTGATTGCACTGATTGTGCGCGGCGTGGCGGCCTTCAAGGTTGCGCGTGAGGCGGCGCACGAGGTGCGCTTCAACATCGCGCTCTTCGTCTTCGACATCGTGTTCGTGACGCCCTTGATCGTGCTGGCGATCAACGCCGTGCATCTTGCGCTGCAAAATAATCACCTCATTCTGCCGACGTCGCAGACGTGGGCGGCGTTGCCTGGCGTGCTCGTCGCGTTCATCGCGCTCTTCCTCGGCGATTTCGTCGCCTATTGGCGCCATCGCCTCGAACACACCAATGCGCTATGGCCCAGCCACGTCATGCATCACAGCGACACAGCCATGACCTGGACGACGGGTCTGCGCTTTCATCCGATCAATCGCCTCACCACCTCACTGATCGACACGACCGTGCTCGCGCTGCTCGGCTTCCCGACCTGGGTGCTGGTGCTGAACAATCTCGTGCGCCACCACTACGGCCTCTTCATCCACACGGACCTGCCGTGGACCTACGGCCCGCTCGGCCGTGTTTTCGTTTCGCCCGCCATGCATCGCTGGCACCATATCCGCGACGCCAACGGCGCCGGCGTGAACTTCGCCACCGTGTTTTCGGTATTCGACCAAGCGTTCGCGACCTTCCACGTGCCCGGCCCCTGCAACGTCCCGCTCGGCGTCCGAGACACTGTCGGCCCCGGCCTGCTCGCCCATTTACTCTGGCCATTCCGGGTGGTTTGGCGGGCGATCGCACCCGCGCGCCGGGTCGCGACCAGCAATCGGGATTAACCCCGCGCCGCCTTTGTGCTTTGCGCGACTGGCGCTAGCATGCGCGCATGCCGACTCCGATGTCCCTGCCTGCCTGGCTCTATACCGACCCACGCTTTTTCGAATTGGAGCGCCAGAAGGTCTTCCGCGAAGCGTGGCACATTATGGGCCACATCAACGATGCGCCGAACGCCGGTGATTATCTAACACTCGACGTGCTTGGCGAACGCGTCGTCACCGTGCGCGGCGAAGACGGCAAGCTGCGCAGCTTCCACAATGTCTGCCGCCACCGCGCTGGCAAGATCGCCACCCAAACGCGCGGCGCATGCGGCCATCGCCTCGTCTGCCCCTATCATGCCTGGAGCTACAAGCTCGACGGCAGCTTCGCCGGCGCGCCGAAATGGCAAGGCTTCGACGAGCTCGACGCCAAAGAGCTCGGCCTCAAGCCGGTCGATCAAGAGATCGCCTTCGGCTTTATCTTCGTACGTTTCGCACAAGGGCTGCCCAGCGTTGCCGAAATGATGGCGCCTTATGCCGACGAACTCGCCGCGTTCGAGCTGGAAAAGCTCGTGCCCAATGGCCGTGTCACGCTGCGGCCGCGACCGGTGAATTGGAAAAACGTCGGCGATAATTATTCCGACGGCATGCACATCCCGGTCGCGCATCCTGGCCTCTCACGGCTGCTCGCAGGCACGTACAAGATCGAAGCAAAGCCCTGGATCGATAAGATGTGGGGCAACATCACCGAGACGCCCTCGAACCATTGGCCCGAACGCCAATACCAAAAGCTACTCGGCACGTTCGATCACATCCCGGAAGAGCGCCGCCGCTTGTGGGCCTATTACAAACTCTGGCCCAACGTCGCCTTCGACATTTATCCAGACCAAGTCGATTTCATGCAATTCATCCCGGTCTCCGCCACCGAGACCATGATCCGCGAAATCGCCTACGTGCATCCGAACGCCAGCCGCGAGATGAACGCCGCGCGCTATCTCAATTGGCGCATTAACCGTCAAGTGAACGCCGAAGACACCGCGCTGATCGAAGGCGTGCAGCAAGGCATGGAAAGCTCCAGCTACACGACCGGGCCTTTGTCCCAGAGCGAGGTCTGCCTCATCTCGTTCGGCAATCGCATGCGCGCGCTAATTCCAGAGGCAAACCTGGAAACCGCGCCGCACTAATCGGTGAAGCTCACAAGCGCCGGGCCAATCGGTCCAGCGTCACTTCCCCAGCCTTGGCGCGCGCGTTAGAGCGCGTATTGTGGCGGGCCGAACGCGGCCAGCGCCTTGTCCTCTTCCTTCGCCAGTTCGAACGACGAGCAGCAACGCGCGCAAAACGCGACGTCGCCGACGATCGTACGAAACGTGGAGCGCCGACGCTGCAATGGCGTCGAACAGGTTGGGCAAGGCTCGCCAATTTTCTTTCCGAGCATTGGACTCTCCGAGCAATGAAAGGCTGCGCTTGATTGCTAAACAAAACCTTTCAGCGCGCTCACATGACCTCCACGCAAGGGACGCGGTCCGGCGCCATTCCAGATGCGTTCACACGCCGAATTGATAGGCCCCGCAGCCACATCAAGAAGGCTTGCCCTGCTTTGCGACGATCGCAAACTCTATCGAATAGCCTAGGTGCGCTTGGGCGTGCGCTGCGCCTTCTTTGGCATAGGCTTTGCCAAGACGTGGGCAGCTTTGAGCGCGGAAAGGAAAGTCGCTTCGTCCGCGGCGTTCAGGTCACACACGGTGATTCCCATCCGCCCCCAGCCGCCGCTCATGACCGTGAACACATCCGGCGCCTGCTCGCAGAAGAATTCCTGCGTGGCCACATCGAACATGAGGTTCACGCTCTGACTGTCCGGCGGCACGGTGGCGAAAATCTTGCGCGTTGTGCGGAACGCCGGGCGATCCACATGCACCACCTCGCTCGCGCCTTCGAGGGCAAGCGCTAATTTACGCACACGCGCTTTGGTGATCGCCATGCCGGCAGCGTGCCACGCCGCCCCACGGCGTCAATCAATTCGCGGCCGGAGCGGCCACGACCACGCCCCCGCGCCAAGCCTCACGCCGCGCCGCTACTTCGGCGCTTACGTTCACGCCCGGCTGGCACGTATAGCTGATCTCGCGCATCTGATCGGCGCCCGTCACTTCCGTCGCACCGCAGCCAATCTGGTTAAGCACCGCGTTCGCGGCCGCGCCCCATGTCAAGATCCCCGGCGATTGATCGGCTGCGCGCACCGTCATGTTCTGCGCGATCATCTGGCCAAGCGGGCGCGGCTCGCCGCGCTGCACCAACACCAGGGGCTGGCGCTCATGAAACCAGATTTGATACCGCTCGCGCCCCACCATAACGTCGGCATCCGACCAGCCGGCGGAATACGTCAGTAGATTCTGTGTCGAGGCGCAGCCGCTCACCGCCAGCGCCGCAGCCACGAACAAAAATCGAAAGCGCATGCTTGTGTCCCACAATCTAACGCTCGCCACCCTACAAGCGAACGTGCGCCTCGCGAGGCGATGCAATGACGAAAAAGAGGCGCCGCGCCATTCACCAAATCGCCGGCGCCATTTCGGGGCGGAACTCGCCGCTCACGCGCAATGCGGCGTGGTTGAGCACGCGTAAACGGGTCAAACACCCCTTCAAAATGATGGCGTGAGCCTTGCTCTTCCCCTTTCGCACAACAGGCGGGCCCAATGGGGGAACCGCCGCAAATAAGGGCGCTACTTATGGCTAACGCCATTGACCTCCATGTCGGCAAGCGGCTTCGTCGCCGTCGCCGGCTTCTGGGCCTCACCCAACAACAATTGGCTGAGTCCATTGGCATCCGCTTTCAGCAGATCCAAAAATACGAATGCGGCGCCAACCGCGTCACCGCGAGCCGTCTTTACGAACTCGCCGTGGCGCTGAACGTGCCGGTGAATTACTTCTTTGAAGGCCTGCAGGCCGCCGCCACCCCGGCCACGCCGGGCGCGCCAGCCAACGATCGCGATCTCATCGCGGCCGATGTGCTTTCACAGAAAGAAACGCTGGAACTGATCCGCGCTTATTACAAGCTTGGTGAACGTCCGCGCCGCCGCCTCCTCGATCTCGCGAAGGCGCTGCAAGACGAAACCACCGACGCGGCCTAATCCGCCACGCTGGTTGGGGTTAAGGGAAACGGGCGCGCCTATGGCGGGCCCGTTTTCGTTGTGGGTGTTCAGGCCCCCATGCTGCGTGTTAGCTGCAAGGCGTGACGCAACACGACATCCCCCGCCTCCTCGCCTTCGCCGACACGTTGGCCGATTCCGCGCGCGGGGCGATCCTGCCCTATTTCCGCAACGCGCATACGATCGACCACAAAGGCGGCGACCGCTTCGATCCCGTCACCGACGCCGACAAAGCCGCTGAAGCTGCGATGCGCGCTTTGATCGAGCGCGAATTTCCAGATCACGCCATCCTTGGCGAAGAATACGGCGCGCGCGCAGGCGCCAGCGGCTACCAATGGGTGCTCGACCCAATCGACGGCACGCGCGCCTTCATCTCTGGGCTTACGAGCTGGGGCGTGCTGATCGGCCTCTATCACGAAGGCCGTCCGCTGATCGGCATCATGGATCAGCCCTACCTCGACGAGCGCTATCGCGGTTGGAATGATGGCGCGAACGCCACCACACGCGGGCAAACGCACGCGATCAAAACCCGCCCTTGCGCCAGCCTCGCCCAAGCGCTTGGCTCCACCACCGATCCCTATCTCTTCCACGGCGCCGAGGCCGAGGCCTTCGCGCGCGTGCGCGAAGCCGTAAAGCTCACGCGCTACGGTTATGATTGCTACGCCTATTCCATGATCGCGGCCGGCTACCTCGATTGCGTTGTCGAGAGCGGCTTGAAGCCATTCGACATCGCAGCCCTCATCCCAATCATTCGCGGCGCCGGCGGCGATGTCGTGTCCTGGAGCGGCGGCGATGCGGCCCAAGGCGGCCAAGTGCTGGCCGTGGGTGACCTCGCGCTGAAGCCCGCCCTATTGGAAATACTAGGCGCCTAGCGCCCGGCCGGCGCCCCAACGGCACGGATGCGCCGCCCACAGCTTCGTACTAGGCTCCCGCAAAACAGAACATATGGGAGAAAGCGCATGCGCATCGCGATCATCGGCGCGGGACTGGGCGGATTGTGCGCAGCGATCCAGCTGAAGCAGGCGGGCTACACCGACATCACCATCCTGGAAAAATCGGACGGCGTCGGCGGCGCCTGGCGCGACAACCAATATCCCGGCTGCGCCTGCGACGTACCGGTCGCGCTCTATCAATTCTCGTTCGCGCCGACGCCCAAATGGAGTCACCTCTACGCGCGCGCCCCCGAAATACGCGAATACGCCAACGATCTCTGCGATTGGTTCCAACTGCACCCGCACCTGAAACTCAACGAAGAGCCAATCAAAGCCGTGTGGGATGATGCGAAATCATCCTGGACGCTGACCACCCGCGCCGGCGCCACGTACCAAGCAGATGTCATCGTCTCGGCACTCGGCCAACTCAATCGCCCGCAATGGCCCGACATTCCAGATCGCGACTCGTTCAAAGGCGCCTCGATGCACTCGGCGCGCTGGGATCAAAGCGTAAGCCTCAAATCCAAGCGCGTGCTCTGCATCGGCTCCGCCGCCAGCGCCGTGCAGCTCATTCCGGAAGTGGCAAAGCAAGCCGCGCACCTCACCGTATTCCAGCGCACGCCGAATTGGTGCATCCCGCGTCTCGATCAGGCCATCACCGACGAAGACAAAGCGCTGATAATGACGGACATGGCAGCCGCCATGCAGCTCGGGGCCATGACGCGCGAATTGATCTACCAACGCGCCGACCATTTCTTCTGGCAAGCCTTCGCCTGGACGCCCGAAGGCCGCGCCGCCCTCACCCGCCAATCGCTCGATCACCTGGCCGCGCAAGTGCCGGATGAAGAATTGCGCAAGAAGCTGACGCCGGATTACCCGATCGGCTGCAAGCGCGTGCTGATCGTCGACGATTTCTATCCCGCTTTGATGCGCGACAACGTCTCACTGATCACCGAGCGCATCGATCGCATCAGCGAGAACGGCGTCGTCACCAAGGACAGCGTCACCCACGAAGGCGACGTCATCATCTATTCCACCGGCTTTGAGACCACCGATTGGCATTGGTCGGTCGATATGTATGGCCGCAACGGCTTGCATCTCAGCGAAGCCTGGAAGGACGGCCCGCACGCCTATCTCGGCCTGCTCACCGCCGGCTTCCCCAATATGTTCATGCTCTACGGCCCTAACACCAACCTCGCGCACAATTCGATCACCTTCATGATCGAGCGTCAGGTCGAGTACATGGTAAAAACGCTCGCCGCCGCGCGCGCGCAAAACGCCCGCAGCGTCGCCGTCCACGAAGACGCGCAAGCGCGCTTCAACGCAACGCTACAAGATCAGCTCGCGAAAACCGTCTGGGCCGATCCGCACTGCGCCTCGTGGTACAAAAACGCCGCCGGTCGCATCACCCAAAACTGGGGCTCACACACGCGCGATTACGCGAAGGCGACGGCCGAGCCCGTGCTGGCGGATTTGGAGCTACGCTAGCTCGCTTCCCTCGCCGTGCCCGCCACGATCTCGCGGATCGCTTGTTCGAACAGGTGCGGCGGCTGGCCGCCTTGGATGAGCCAGCGTTCGTTGAAGATCACGGACGGCACGGCCTGAATGCCGTTGCGCCGCCAATGCTCTTCCTCAGCGCGCACTTCCGCCGCGAATTCATCCGACGCCAAAATCGCCCGCGCGCGTGCGGCGTCGAGCCCCGCTTCGGCCGCAGCATCCGCCAGCGCATCAGGATCGTTCGTTGGCCGCTGATCGGTGAAGTTCGATTTGAACAAGGCTTCCTTCAACGCGAGCTGCTTGCCTTCGAGCCCCGCCCAATGCAGCAGCCGGTGCGCGTCGAACGTATTCCAGATGCGGCTCTCGGGCCCGTAATTAAACGTAAAGCCCAACCGCTCACCGCTGTCCTTGATCGCCTGGCGCGACGCCGCCGAACGCTCCGGCGACGCGCCGTATTTCTTCTGGATATGCTCGGCCGTGTTCTCGCCCTCCGGCGCCATGTCCGGATTGAGCTCGAACGGCTGAAAGCGAATTTCCGCCTTCACCTCACCCCCCACCGCCGCCAGCGCCTGTTGCAGCGAGCGCAAACCCACCACGCACCAAGGGCAGGCGACGTCGGAGACAAAGTCGATACGAAGGGTTTGGGTCATTAACGATAGAACTCCGTCCGCCGATCCCGGAAGAAACCCCACGCCGCCCGGTGGCGGTCGAGAAAGTCGCGATCGAATTCGTGCACCAGCACGCCTTCGTCTTCGCGCTCGAAACTTTGCACCAGATCTCCGCGATGATCGGCGATGAAGCTTGAGCCGTAGAATTTTTGCCCGCTCGCTTCCGTACCGATGCGATTGCTGGCCACCACCGGAATCACATTCGACACGCCATGGCCCTGCATCGCGCGCCGCCACGGATCGCGCGTGTCGAGCGAGCTATCATGTGGCTCACTGCCGATCGCTGTGGGGTAGAACAACACTTCCGCACCCTGGATCGCCATCGCGCGCGCGCATTCGGGAAACCATTGGTCCCAACAAATGCCGACGCCGATGCGCCCAAACGCAGTGTCCCAAACTTTGAAGCCGGTATCGCCTGGGCGGAAATAATATTTCTCCTGATAGCCGGGGCCGTCAGGAATGTGGCTCTTGCGATAGGTGCCGAGCTGCTTACCGTCCGCATCGAGGATAACGATCGAATTGTAATATTGCGGGCCGGCGCGCTCGAAGATCGAGACCGGCACGACAACGCCCAATTCCTTCGCCACCGGGGCCATCGCGACCACACACGGATGCGTCGCCGCCTCATGCGCCGTCGCGAACCATTTCTCTTCCTGCGTTGTGCAGAAATACGGCCCCTGATAGAGCTCCGACGGCAAGATCACTTGCGCACCCTTGCCCGCCGCTTCGCGCACGAAGCGTTCGGTCTTCTCGATATTGGTTTTCAGGTCTTCGCCGTACGAGGTCTGAATTGCAGCAACTTTGATCGAGCGTGGCATTACAAATGTCCCTGAACCGCCCAATCGAGCGCGGCTTCCAAGCGGTCATTGCCCCAGAACAATTCCTTGTCGGCAGTGACGAAAGTTGGCGCGCCGAAAATGCCAAGCGCTTGCGCTTCCTCGGTCGACGCACGAAGCGCGCTCTTGACCTCGTCGCTCTGCGCCAGCTCCACCATCGCCGTATCGAGCCCGGCGCGACGCAAAGCCTCCGCCGCCGTCAACGGGTCCGAAATGGTGCGGCCTTCGCCAAATTCAAGCTGATAAACGGCCTGCGCAAACCGCGCGCGCAGCGGGCCCTCGAGTGCGGCCGCAATCCGCGCACAAAGCAAGCCATTCTGCGGAAACGGATTCGGCATCGTGAACGGCAGATCGAGCGCAGCACACGTACGCTCCAGATCGCGCACCATGTATTTGCCCTTGGTCGGATAGATGTTGAACGGCGAGTCCTGCCAGCCCTGCGAGGCGAATACCGGGCCCAGCAAGAACGGACGCCATTCCACCACAACGCCGCGCGCCTTCGCCGCGGCCTCGATGCGCATCGCCGCAGGGTACGAATAGGTCGAGGCGAACTCGAACCAGAATTGAATCACAGGCGTGCCCATGCCGGCTCCTGTTGCGTGATGCAGTGGAACGAGCCGCCGCCCGTAAGGATCGCGTGCGAAGAGAGACCGACGACTTTGCGCCCCGGAAACAGCGGCGCCAGCGCGTTCACGGCGTCATCGCCGCTGCCCGAATAGATCGGCACCACGACCGTCGAATTGCCGATCAAGAAATTCATGTGGCTTGCCGGCACTGGATCATCGTCCTCGTCGACAACGACGCCCGGCGACGGAATACGGATCACTTCAAGTTTGCGGCCCGCAGCGTCACTCATCGCCGCCAGCGAGAGCGCGATCTCTTCCAGCACCTCGAAATTGGGGTCTTCGCGTCCAAACGGCGCCTGGCAGACAATTCTACCCGGCGCGACAAAGCGCGCGAGATTGTCGATGTGGCCATCGGTGTGGTCGTTCGCCAAACCTTCATCGAGCCACAAAATTTTCGTCACACCGAGCACCTTCTTCAAAGCGACCTCGGCGCCCTCTTCGGTCCAGTGCGCATTGCGGTTCGGATTGAGCAGGCATTGGCGCGTCGTCAGCAGCGTACCTTCGCCGTCCATCTCGATGGCGCCGCCTTCAAGGATAAAGTCGTTCTGCTTGAAGCCGGCGCCCGCCAGCAACGCCACGCGCGCGCCTACTTCATCGTCGTGCGGCAATTGATACTTTCCGCCCCAACCATTGAACTTGAAGCCCAACGCTTGCCCACCAGCCGTGAAAATCGGCCCGGTATCGCGAAACCAGATATCGCCAAACGCGCCGGGAATAACCTCCGCGTTTTTGCCGAGCGCGAGCTTGGCCGTCGCTTCCGCTTCGCGCCCATGCGCCAGCACGCGCATCTTGTCGCCCCTACCGCCATCGGCGAGCGCGCGGATCATCGCCGCCACCTCAGCGCGCGCCGGCTCCAGATCTTCTCCCCAAAGATCGGCGGCGGACGGCCAAGCCGTCCAGATCGCTTTATGGGGCTGCCATTCGGCTGGAATCGTCGTCATGGCCGCTCCTTAGCGCATGCAAACGACGCCAGATAGGCGTTTGCGGCCCGCGCGCAAGATGCGCCGCGCTTCTGGCGCCCCCCGCCCTGTTCGGCTAAGACCCAGGCGGGGAAATTCTGAGAAGCCTATGACGCCGTTTCAGGCCGCCTTTGACCGCGCGAGCCTCGCTTTCGCAGCCGTGCTGATCGTGATGACCGCGATCCGTATCAATCTGCTGTTTATGAACCCCGTCGGCCTGGGCGTCGACGAAGCGCAATATTGGGCGTGGTCGCACAGCATCGAGTGGGGCTATTTCACCAAGCCGCCGATGATCGCCTGGGTGATCGGCCTCACCACCGCGATTTTCGGCGACGTCGAATGGGCCGTGCGCCTTGGCGCGCCCATCGCGCACGCCGTCGCCGCCACCGCACTCTATTTGCTCGGCCGCTCCACTTATGGCGCCTGGCCGGGCTTTTGGGCCGGCTTCAGCTGGCTGATGCTGCCGGGCGTCTTCTTCTCCTCAAGTCTTATCTCCACAGACGCCCTGTTGCTGCCGCTCTGGAGCATCGCGCTGTTCGCAATGTGGCGGCTGATGAACACGCGCGCGATGGCGTGGGCGATCGTGGTTGGCGTGTTCGTCGGTCTCGGCGTGCTTGCGAAATACGCGATGCTCTATTTCATCTTCTGCACAGCGCTCGCGGCACTTTGGCTTGAACCGATGCGCCAAGCCTTGGGCAAGGGTCGCGCTATTGTCGCGGGCTTAATCGCGCTGCTGATCGTTGCGCCCAACCTCTATTGGAACGCACAGAACGGCTTCGCCACAGCGCGTCACACGGCGTCGAACGCGGGCCTCAACCTCGACAACATGTTCCATTTCGACGAGCTGTTCGAGTTCATCTTCGGCCAGGCCGGCGTACTCGGCCCGCTCATTTTCTTTGCGTTGATTTGGCTCATCTGGCGCACGGTGCGGCGCAGCGACGCCAATTCGGTCGAAGATAAATTCCTCTTCGCCTACATCCTGCCGCCGTTCGTGTTCATTTCGATCATCGCCTTCGTCTCGCGCTCCAACGCGAACTGGGCGGCTGTCGCCTATCCCGCGATCGTGGTTTGGCTGACGGGCGTGCTGTTCGCGACACGCAACGGCCGCGTCGTGCTGTTCAGCGCGATCGCGCTCAACATGGCGCTCGGCATCTTCGTGGCCGGCGTGTTCACCTTCAATCCGGCCTACGCCAACCAGTTCAAGAACATCCGCAACGCGCAGGGCTGGTCGGATACTGCGCAAGCCATCGCCGAACGCGCCATCGTAGCACCCGGCGAGCCACCCTTCACAGCGATCATGGTCGATGACCGCGATCTCTATTTCGAACTGAATTATCATTGGCGCGATCTGCGTCGCGATGGCGTTCCTCTACCGCCCCTGCGCATGTGGCTGCTGCATGGCGAGGCCGAAAACTCCGCCGAACAGCGCGATCCGATGCGCACGGAAGAAGGCGCGCGCGTACTCGTCGTGCACCAGCGCGCCGACTACATCCCGTTTGTCGCCGGTGACTTCACCGTATTCCGCAATGTTGAGCATCTCGCTGTGTCGTTGGGTGGCGGGCGCAGTCGCGATCTGGAAATCTCCGTCGGCGAAGGCTTTGCGCCGGCCGTGCGCGACGAAGCATTCCGCGAACGCGTCATGCGCCGCGACGACGACTAATTTGGATCGTAATCCGGAAACGCCGAACCGCCGCGCTCAGCCGAACACGCATTCTGCCGAAAGAGCATGAAAAGCTCCCGTCCCATGCCGCGCGCGTGCCCTGCCAGATCGAGTTGTGAAGGCGCACGTTCACGCCAGTCCGCCGGCGCCAGCACATCCAGCACGCCCGCATCGCCATCGACGCGGATCACATCGCCGTCGCGCACTCTCGCAATCGGTCCCCCCTCCGCCGCTTCCGGCGTGACATGAATAGCTGACAGCGTCTTGCCGCTCGCGCCGGACAAGCGCCCGTCTGTCACAAGCGCCACCTTGAAGCCGCGATCCTGCAGCGCGCCAATCAGCGGCATCAATTTGTGCAGCTCCGGCATGCCATTTGCGCGCGGCCCCTGCCCCCGCACCACCAGCACACAATCGCGATCGAGATCACCGCGCTTAAACGCCGCCTGCACGTCCGCCTGTGAATCAAACACAAGCGCCGGCGCCTCCACCACGCGCTTTTCCTGCGCCACCGCGGACACTTTCACGCACGCGCGCCCCAAACCGCCACTCATCAAACGCAAACCACCATCGGCTGAAAACGGTTTGCTTGCGCCGCGCAACACGCTTTCGTCGCCGCTCGTCGCCGGCGCATCGCGCCAGCTCAGCGTCTCGCCAGCAAGGAACGGCTCTTGCGCGTAAGCGGCGAGATTGTCGCCGCCAACCGTCACGATATCCTCATGCAGCAAACCCGCATCGAGCATTTCGCGCATGAGAAAGCCCATGCCGCCCGCGTCGTGGAAATGGTTCACGTCGGCCGCGCCGTTTGGATAGATGCGCGCGAGCAGCGGCGTCACGTGCGAGATTTCAGCGAAATCGTCCCAATCGATTTCGATACCCGCCGCCAGCGCGATCGCCGGCAAATGGATGAAATGATTGGTCGAGCCGCCCGTCGCCATCAGGCCGATCATGGCGTTGACGATCGCCTTCTCATCCACCACGCGGCCGATCGGGCGATAATCGTCGCCGAGCCCCGTGATCGCCGCCGCGCGCTTGGTCGCCCCAATCGTCAGCGCATCGCGCAACGGATTGTTCGGCGGCACGAACGCCGCGCCCGGCAGATGCAGGCCCATCATCTCCATCATCATTTGATTGGAATTGGCCGTACCGTAGAACGTACACGTGCCCGGCGCGTGATAGCTCTCCGCTTCCGCTTTCAACAATTCCTCGCGCCCGATCTTGCCTTCGGCAAAGTCTTGGCGGCGCGCCGCCTTCTCCTTGTTCGGCAATCCTGACGGCATCGGCCCGCTCGGCACCAAAATCGCCGGCAGCCACGGAAACCTAAGCGCCCCGATCAACAAGCCCGGCACGATCTTGTCGCAAATGCCCAACAGCAAAGCGGAATCGAACGTCGCGTGCGAAAGCGACACCGCCGTCGCCAGCGCAATCGCATCGCGCGAGAACAATGAAAGCTCCATGCCCTCGAAGCCCTGCGTGACGCCATCGCACATCGCCGGCACGCCGCCCGCCACTTGCGCCACCGCACCCGCTTGGCGCGCCGCCTTGCGGATCACATCAGGAAAACGCTCATACGGCGCATGCGCCGAGAGCATGTCGTTGTAAGCCGTCACCACGCCAATCGACGGCCACTTGCCGCCGAGCAATTGGATCTTGTCCTGCACCGCACAGCCAGCCGACGTGTGCGCCTGGTTCGCTTCGGCTAACTTCACCCGCGCGGGCTTGGTCGGATCATATGCATCGATCAGATCAAGATAGCGTCGCCGCCGCTTGGCGCTGCGTTGCGCAATACGTTCGGTGACATGTGCGATGGTTGAATTGAGCTTTGCCATCAATCCGGATCCCACCAAGCGCGGCCGTCGCGATCCATCAGCAACGCCGATTGCGTCGGCCCATTGGAGCCTGCCGCATACGGATAAGGCTCCGCCCCGTTCGCATCCCAGGCCGCCAACAATTCATCCGCCCAAATCCAGGCCGCATCGACCTCGTCGCGCCGCATAAAGAGCGCCAGATTGCCGCGCACCACGTCCATCAGCAGCCGCTCATACGCATCCGGGTAACGCACGCCGAACGCATCCTCGAAGGTGAGATCAAGGGGCGCGGCTTTAATGCGCAAACCACCCGGCCCCGGCTCTTTCATGTTGAGCCACAAGCGCACGCCTTCATCCGGCTGGATACGCAAAACCAGCCTATTCGGCACGCCCGCATTCGCGCCGAAAATCGGCACCGGCGTATCCTTGAACTGCACCACGATCTCGGAACGTCGCGCGCCCATGCGTTTGCCAGTACGCAAATAGAACGGCACGCCGGCCCAGCGCCAATTATCCACTTGCGCTTTGATCGCGACGAATGTCTCGGTGCGCGACGGCTTGCCGACTTCGTCCGCGTAGGCCGGCGCAGGCTTTCCATCCACCAAGCCCGCGCGATATTGCCCGCGCACGGTTTTGCCCGCCACATCCATCGGCCCAATGCGGCGCAACGCTGAGAGCACTTTCAGCTTCTCGGTGCGGATCGCATCCGCATCCATCGAGTTCGGCGATTCCAGCGCGACCAAACACAGAAGCTGCAGCAAATGGTTCTGCACCATGTCACGCAGCGCGCCAGACTTGTCGTAATAATCCGCGCGACCCTCGACGCCCAGTTCTTCGGCCACCGTGATCTGCACGTGGTCGATATGTTCGCGCGACCACACCGGCTCGACCATCATGTTGGCGAAGCGCAGCACGAGCAGATTCTGCACCGTCTCCTTGCCGAGATAATGATCAATGCGAAACGTGCGTTGTTCGTCGAACACGCGCCCCACGCCGTCATTGATCGCGCGCGAGGAGGCCAGATCGCGCCCGATCGGCTTTTCCAACACGATGCGCGACGTCGGCGTCGCTAACCCCGTCTCGGCCAGCCGCTCCGCAATCGTCACGAACAGCGACGGCGCGGTCGAGAGGTAAAAGATGCGCACATTGCCATTGCCGTTCGCGAGCAAATCCTTCAGCGCCGCCCATTGCTCCGCCGGCGCGCTCGCATCGACGCGCGCATATTCGACATGGCCGACAAAGTCCTCGCACTTGGCTTGGTCCACACACGCGTTCGGCGAGAACTTGCCCCGGCTCTCGCGCACCATCGCCCGGAAGCTCTCTGTGTCGAGATCCGAGCGCGCCACGCCGATGATCCGCGATTGTGCCGGGATCTGGCCGTCCAAATAACGATGCAGCAGCGAGGGAAACAATTTTCGCAGCGACAGATCGCCCGTCGCGCCAAAGACAACCAGATCGAAGGGGGGGACGGGGATGAACTCTGCCATGCGCTCTTCAAACTAGTGTTCGCGCGCCGGCGCAAACAGGGCGCCAACACTTTGTCTGTGTGCCATTGTCCCGCGACAATTGCATTGCCAATTCGCGGTCGCGGCGCCTAAGGTCCGCGCACAATGGCTGATGACGATAAAGCGCCCCCGCGACGCGGCCTGGGCGGTGAAAAGAAACCTACGATCAACGATGTCGCGCGCCTCGCCGGCGTCTCTAAGAAAACTGTCTCGCGCGTCATCAATCAATCGCCGTTCGTCAAAGAAGAGACGCGCGAAAACATCAACCGCATCATCGCCGAGATCGGCTTCTCGCCCGATCCGCAGGCGCGCGGTCTTGCCTTCCGCCGCTCGTTCCTGATCGGGCTCGTCTATGACAACCCGAACCCGCAATATGTCGTGAACATGCAGCTTGGCATGCTCGACGCCATGCGCGGCTCCGGCTACGAGCTCGTCGTCCACCCCTGCAATCGCGGAAATCCCACGTTTCTTGCGGATTTTCGTCGGTTCATCGAACGCCAAAAACTCTCCGGCGTGGTGCTGACACCGTCCGTTTCGGAAGACGATCGCGTCAAAGCCATCCTCGACGAGATCGGTTGCGGCTATATCCGCATCGCTTCGGTGCCTGTGGACGAGCCTCAGCACATCATCGTCTCCAACGACCGCCAAGGCGGACGCGCCGCCGCGCGCCATTTGGCTGAACTCGGCCACACGCGCATCGGTTTCATCTCCGGCCCGCCAAGCTTCCGCTCCTCGCACGAGCGCCACGGCGGCTTTGTCGAAGAGCTGAAGGATCGCGGCATCGCGCTCGACGAGGACAGCATCATCCAGGGCGCCTACACGTTCGAGACTGGCATTTCCTGCGGCGCCGAATTGCTGAAACGCTCGCCCCGCCCCACGGCGATCTTCGCCGCCAATGACGAAATGGCCGCCGGCGTGCTTCACGCCATCCGCCGCGCCGGCCTGCGCTGCCCGGATGACGTCTCGGTGGTGGGCTTCGACGACTTCCAAATCGCCTCCTCCGTGTGGCCGCCGCTGACCACAGTGCGCACGCCGACCCGCGAAATCGGCCGGATGGCCGCCGAAAAGCTGATCGGCTTCTCCGAAACCGACGAGGACGAGGCCCCGGCCCGGGAAGCCGCCCCAGCCACCTCGCCCGTCCTGGTCGTCCGCGACTCCACTGGGCCCGCCCCACGCTGAGCCCCGAGCCGGAAAAGCCGCTTGAATCGGATTGTGACACCGGTTACCAAGAAGATCAAATCTGCTCGTCGGGGCCGGCGACCTGTCGACCTCGCGCACCGTCTGACCAAGCCTGCCCTGAAGCTCTAAGCCAAACAGGATCCGCCCCATGAAAATCGCGCTCATCATCGAGAACAGCCAAGCCGCCAAGAGCAGCATCGTTCACGACGCGCTGAAGGCCGTCGCCGAACCGCTCGGCCACCAAGTGCATCATTACGGAATGTACGCGCCCGAGGACAAAGCCCCGCTGACCTACGTGATGAACGGCCTGCTGGCGGGCATCCTGCTCAACTCGAAAGCCGCGGACTTCGTCGTCACCGGCTGCGGCACCGGCATGGGCACAATGCTTGCGGCCAATTCCATGCCCGGCGTGTTCTGCGGCCTCATCATCGACCCGACCGACGCGTTCCTGTTCGGTCAGATCAATGACGGCAACGCCATCGCCATGCCGTACGCCAAGGGCTTCGGCTGGGCGGCTGAACTCAATCTGCAAGATTGCTATCGCAAGCTCTTCGACGGCGAGCGTGGCCTCGGCTACCCGAAAGAGCGCGCGCAAATCATGGCGAAGAACCGCGGCATCCTGAAAGAGCTGAAGGCCGCCTCGTGCCACGACATGCTGACGGTGCTGAAGTCAGTGGATCAAGAGCTTCTGAAATCTGCTGTCGCCGGCGAGCGTTTCGAAGAAATCTTCTTCGCCAACGCGCAAGACAATGCGATCGCTGATTACGTGCGCCGCGTGCGCGCGTCGTAAGCGGTCCGCAAAACCGCTACAAATAAGAACAAATGTCCGAGGGAGCCATGAGCGCCAATCCGTTTAGCCTCAACGGCAAAACCGCAATCGTCACTGGCGGCAATGTCGGCCTAGGCCAAGCCATCGCGCTCGCCTTGGCCGAAGCCGGCGCTGACATCGTCTCAACCAGCCGCCGTCCCGCTGATGAAACTGGCGCGCAGGTGAAGGCGCTCGGACGCCGCTTCATCTCTGTCCAAGCCGATCTCTCCTCCACCGCGCCGATCGCCGGCATCGTAGAGCGCACGGTCTTTGAATTCGGCAAAGTCGACATCCTCGTGAACAATGCCGGCATCATCCGCCGCAACGATTCCGTCGACTTCACCGAAGAGGATTGGGACACGGTGATCGACACCAATCTCAAATCCGCGTTCTTCCTCGCCCAAGCCGTCGGCCGTCACATGATCGGCCAAGGCCACGGCAAGATCATCAACATCGCCTCGATGCTCTCCTTCCAAGGCGGCATCCGCGTGCCCTCCTACACCGCCAGCAAAAGCGGCCTCGCCGGCATCACCAAATTGCTCGCCTGCGAATGGGCCGGCAAAGGCGTGAACGTGAACGCGATCGCGCCGGGGTACATGAGCACCGACAACACCGAAGCGCTGCGCGCCGACCTCAAGCGGAACGCGCAAATCCTCGACCGCATCCCGGCGGGCCGCTGGGGCGCGTCGAGCGACATGGGCGGCGCGGCTGTGTTCCTGGCCAGCAGCGCCTCGGATTACGTTCACGGCGCCATCATCCCGGTGGACGGGGGCTGGCTCGCGCGCTGAGCCGGCATTAAGAGGATCACGTGACCCGCTTCGTTTGTTTCGGCGAATTGCTCATTCGCCTGTCGCCGCCCGGCCGCGAATTGCTGCTGCAAACGCCGCAGCTCTCGACCCATTACGGCGGCGCTGAAGCCAATGTCGCGATCTCGCTCGTACGCCTCGGCCACGAAGCACGCATGGTCAGCGTCGTGCCGGATAACGCACTGGCGCAAGGCGCGCTTGGCGAGCTGCGCCGCTACGGCGTTGATACAAGCGGCGTGCAAGCCGGCGCGGGCCGTATGGGCTTGTACTTCATGACCGCCGGCGCCGGCCAACGTCCCTCGGACGTGCTCTACGATCGCGCGCAATCCGCCTTCGCGCTCGCCGCGTCCGACGCAATCGATTGGAAGACAGCACTCGGCGGCGCCAATTGGCTGCACGTTTCCGGCGTCACGCCCGCTGTCAGCGCCAACGCCGCAGCGGCTGCGCTGCGCGCTGTGAAGGCCGCGCGTTCCTACGGCGTGAAAGTTTCGTTCGACGCCAATTTCCGCGCCAAGCTTTGGCAAGCGCGCGGCGACGATCCGCGCCCGACGCTAAACGCCCTCTTCGCCGAGGCCGATCTCATGTTCGCCAATGCGCGCGACATCACGCTCGTCACCGGTGACAAGTGCGGCAGCGACGAGGACGCCGCCAAGATCGCCTTCGCGCGCTATCCGAACCTGCAGCGCATCGCCGCGACCGAACGCAAAGTGGTCAGCTCCGACCACCACGAGCTTTGCGGCCTGATGTTTACCCGCACTGGCGCCACGCGCACCAAAAACAACGCCATCACCGGCATCGTCGATCGCATCGGCGGAGGCGACGCCTTCGCCGCGGGCCTGCTGCATGGCCTGGCCAACGGCGCCGACGATCAAAACATGCTCGACTTCGCCGCCGCCGCAGCCTGCCTCAAGCACACGATTCCCGGCGATTTCAATCTCGCCAGCGAAGCGGACGTACTCTTCCACCTCTCCGGCTCAGGATCGGATGTGCGCCGATGAGCGAGAAGCTGACCTCCGCCTACGTGATGTCGCTGACGCCGGTGCTGCCGGTGGTGACGATCGAAGATGTCGGCCACGCCGAGCCGCTTGCGCGCGTCCTGCTCGCCAGCGGCGTCAATACGATCGAAATCACACTGCGCACGCCGGCAGCGCTCAGCGCTATCCGCGCCGTCGCCGACGCCGCACCCGATATGATCGTCGGCGCCGGCACTGTGCTGAGCGAAGATGATCTCAACGCCGCCATCGACGCCGGGGCGCGCTACGCGCTTTCGCCGGGTGGCACCAAGAAACTGATGAAAGCGGCGCAAAAGGCATCGATCCCGTTCATTCCGGGCGTCGCCACAGCAAGCGAAATCATGCGCGGTCTCGAACTCGGCTACACGCATTTCAAATTCTTCCCCGCAGAACAACTCGGCGGGGTCGCCGCCATCAAAGGCATCGGCGCACCGCTGGCGACCGCGCGCTTTTGCCCAACAGGCTCGATCACGTTGGAAAAAGCACCCGCTTATCTCGCACTCAACAACGTGCTCTGCGTCGGCGCCTCCTGGATCGCCCCGAACGACAAGATCAAAGCCGGCGATTGGGCCGCGATCGAGGACGCGGCGAAGAAGGCCGTGGCGCTGAAACGCTAAAGCCTGTCGCGCAGCGCATACCAGAGCATACCCAGCACATAGAGCGGCGAGCGCAACGCAGCGCCGCCTGGAAATTCCGGCGGCGCCAAGCCCGCCAGCACATCAAACCGCTCCGCCGTCCCCGCCATTGCTTGGGCAAGCACCTTGCCCGTCAAAGCCGGCAGCAACACGCCGAGCCCCGAATAGCCGTGTGCAAAGAAAAGATCGCCGGTGCGCCCAATATGCGGCAGTCGCGACATCGTCACCGAAACCAACCCGCCCCACGCATAATCAATCCGCGTGTTGCAGAGCTGGGGAAACACTTTGAGCATATGCCCGCGCGCGAACGCGGCCATGTCGACCGGCGGCTCGGGCGTGTAGCGTTCACCACCGCCAAAGATCAGCCGATGGTCCGCGCTCATGCGAAAGTAATTCACAACGAAGCGACTGTCGCTGACCGCCAAATCATCCGCGATCAGGTCGCGCGCATTTTCCAACGGCTCCGTAGCCACCAGATAATTAGCCACCGGCATAATGCGCTTGGCCACGCGCGGCTCTAAATCGCCCAACAACGCATCGCACGCGAGAACGCCATAGCGCGCCCGCACAACACCGGACTCCGTGCGCGCCACCACGCCGTTCGCCGTCTCCAATGCGATAACGCGCGACTCTTCGTGCAGCACCACACCCGCGCCGCCCGCCGCATCCGCTAAGCCCAGCGCATAATTCAGCGGATGCACATGCCCGCCGCACTCATCGAGAAAGCCGCCATGAAAGCCCGGCGCGTTCAGCTTCTCGCGCGCTTCACAGGCGCTGAGCACGCGCACGTTCGGGTAA
>Ga0315902_10004373_pt1 | contig 20468 bp, 46 predicted proteins | sample LakEriMetagenome_9_FD_203523 | JGI IMG/M metagenome (GOLD analysis project Ga0315902, IMG submission 203523) | Freshwater fungal communities from buoy surface, Lake Erie, Ohio, United States - Buoy 12 MA117 | ecosystem: Environmental > Aquatic > Freshwater > Lake > Lake biofilm | place: USA... | reverse complement strand
CCAATCAGGTTTACCTTCAGCTCCTGGCGTTGGATACTCTTTGTATTCAAAGTGAGCTGATTTAGCTTCGTACAATCTTTCACTATCCAAAACTAAATCGTGATTGCCGGCTATGAATACTTTATGTGTATAATCCTGCTTAGCAAACCAATCAATAAACTTTTCAACTTCATGCTTTCTACCAATAGACGTAAAATCACCGGAGTGAATCAAAAGTTGTCCACCAGGTAATTTACCATTAAGCTGATTGTGCTTATTGTGTGTATCCGAAATATGCGTGATTCTCATAACTTATTGATTGTGTACAAATATACGAAATTATTTGCAATTTTCAAAATCTTTTATCTTTTCAGGCCATTTGTTTCGCATATACTCAACATAACGGTCTTGCTTCATCCCATTATAGAGCATAAAAGCAACATAGCGGTCAAACCACCATTCTAATTTTCTTAACATAATTGTTAATTTAAAAATGAAGTGTTACATTATCATTTTCATCAAAAGTAATATTAACCCAATGTCCTTGTGTTAAAATTCTTTGGATAGTTGGATGCGATAAATCTCTATCGTCTATTGATTCACCAACAATTTGCGAAAATTCAAATGTTTTATTTGATTCAATTTGAAGGACTGGATGTTGCGGTTGTCCTACAAATGCTTTATTTACTAGTCTAGCTGTATGCATAAAATTAAGGTTGAATGTAGTGAAGAATTAATTCACCGGAATCGTTTTTTTGAATTTTGAAATCAATATTTTCATCAATGATTTTTGTAAAATCTGATTGTTTTACCTGGCGTATCATTCCATTTGGGGAACGTCTACCTGTAGGTCCAACGTAATCAAAAACATATTTGACATCAGATTCAGTATAGGTTTCTCCATTGTGGCTTAACCTTACAATATTATCCTGTCCTTCAGGTGTTACTTCAATTGTTGCTCTTAAAAGTGCGTTTTGTGATAACATAATCTTTTAGATATAAGTATTAATTTAGGCAAATATTTTTAAGAATATCTTCACCTTCTTTAATACGTTTGATTTTTTCATTCAATTCGTTGACTATTGTTTTAGCCGCTTTTACACCTTGTACTAACTTTTCTCTATAATTTTCAATACCCTTTTCTTCTTCAACCTGTCTACAAAAGTTGTCTATTGAGTTGTTGATAAGGTTAGCAAGTGGTTCATCATCTTCAATAAAACTGAATTCCATCATATTAATAAGTGAAGCAGATATTGCAGATTTTACACCACTACTAACACCATTTTCAGCGTCTAACACATTGCACATAGTGATAATAAGTGCGAATCGTTGTTCGTTTACTTTCAAATTCTTTTCAGATTGTGTTAATTTTTTCTTTTTCATTTTACCTCATTACGTTTATAAATATCTATCAAACACCTTTCGGTATTGTTTATTCAACTGTTTACATAATTGTTTACTTACACCTTTACTAAACTTAGCGTAGTCCCAACCCCAAGTCAAATAAGCTTGAATTTCATCATCCATTACCGTTTCAGTATAACCCATTTTAGCTAGGTTTTTTCTGAACTTCAAATAGTGAGCCAAAGGTATAGTTTGAGTAATTTCATCCATCAACTCCTTATACTCTTTGTTTGTGTAGTAAAGTCCATGCGCTACTTCGTGTTGAAATGTACTATTTTCGGTATCACTTGCACCAATGATATAGGCGTTCATATCCCTTCTACTCTTTTTATTGAACATTCTACTTTGAACTTCCCATACAATATCTTTCATTGTTTCATCCCATTTACTTTTCCAGCTATCAGGCAGTGAACGAACACCATTGTATCCTTTCTTTGGTGCTTTATCTTTACCTTCATAACATTCCCAAGCAATAGGTAGTGGTATATTGAATCCACCCCAATCAAAAGCATAAGTGAACACATCTTTTTTATCCCTACTATACCACTCAATATAATCCCATATATTAAAATGTTTCCCTCTAAATTCCGGATTAGGGGATTCGTAATATTCTTGTACTCGGAGAAATGTCATAGGTCTAGCATAATTATCTTTCATAATTACAGCAAACACTCTATCCCTTACCTCTTTAATTTCGTAGTTTTTCATAATTAAAAAATTTCTTCAGCGATTCCCAATACTTCTGCCAAAGCAAATAGTACCGCTGAACCTACGAAGTTTTGAAAAAATAGAGCGTAACAAGCTCCGAACCTCAATCCACTCTTTACAAGAGAAATGTAAAAGTGACTCTTTGAATTACTTTCTTTTGGTTGTATCATATACTTTATTTTTTATAGGTGACAATTCATATTACACATTGTTAATAGAAATATGTTGTTTCTACAATCCGAATCTGCTCTACTCATCGCTAAATACAAATTGTTAGCAACTACTGCCTGAACGAATCCACCACCTGCGTATGAACTCTTATCTCTGGTTGCCATAATAGAAACCATAATATCAATAATATGTTCACTAACATTTTCTTCGTTCCACTCTTTAGCGAATTGAATAGCTCGCTCTCTATATTGTTCTCTAATATCCATACCTGTTTTTTTATAATTTACTACATTGTGTTGTCTCTCTAATTCTCTCATTTGACTTCCAAACATATAATCTAATTTTTTAACTAATAACAAAATCGTATAATTCATTAACTGAATCTATACCGCTTCTACTACTCATCGTATCAATATCCGAAAGTGTTTCTACATTTGTACCATCTACAATTTCATCATAGGTACAATTGATATTACAACTACCTTCAACACAATACCAGCGTTTGCCACTACGTGTCTCATAAACAAAAATAGTACCTCTATTTCGGGTACCATAAAATCCATCTACTTCATATAGATTTGCCATAACTTATTTTTTATTTTTAATTAACTTAATGAACTTAATATTACACCTTTGTAACCCATACTTTTAGCCTTCTCAATACCTTCCCACTCATAGAACCTATCACCTGGCACTTCATAAAGATACAACTGAAAATTCTCACAAAACTTCTGAATGTGTTTACACTCAGCTTCCCAACCTAATTGGATGAAGTCCACACCCATCGTTACCTTAAACCAATCCGATACATCGCATATATTCAATACTGCGAATTCGTTTTCTAACTCGGAAACTACTCGGTTTCTACCTTCCATTTCCCATTCAGCAATTTGCTGTTTTACATTCGTATTCATATACTTAATTTTTATTTTACAATTAAAGTCCCTGCTCTCTACGCAAATCGTATTCTTCTTTCTCAATTTCATTATATTCAACTACCTTCAAATAAGGTTTGAAGTCAGTCATATAATAACCATTAAGATTAGCGTAACTAATCATTGTGTTGATAAATGATTGACGAGCAAATGTCATATCCGAACTACCAAAGCCCTGGTCTTCAGGCCAATCTGAATAATCTTCAGCCAATTCATCCATAGCGGAATAAACGGCATCGGAATAAGTTATAACTCGGTTAGTGTATTTTCCAACTACGGGAAAAGCATTTTGGATAACATCGTATCCTTCAATCAAAGAAGCTGAACGCCAAACATTGATAGGGTTAAAAGGTAAACTCATAATTTTGATTTTTATTACATACCAAAACTACGAAAAACCTTTGAGACCACCAAATTTATAGGGTAAAATCTTTAAAAAAAGTTCATTGATAATCAATGACTTATGAAGGTAATATGAAAAGTGGGGCTAACTAATTGATAATCAACGGATTATATATTAAAGGGTTTCTAGGTGATTTTAGGGGTTATTTTCTACCAAAGGTATCAATACCCAAAACTACCAAGAAACCCTTCAGGATCGGTTAAAAATAAGGTTTAAATACCCATTTTAGTAGCCCAAATATCCCTTAATTTCCTTAAAATAATATCGGTTAATAAAGGCCCCGCTATACCATCCAATACATATAAAATATCGTTATCTGTATATTTCAATTTATTGGATTCGTTTATTTCATCAATACGTTCTTGCTCATAAAATTCAGCTTCCAATTGAGCACGTTCTTCTTTGATTTGTTCCAATACATCTTCAGGTATTGGATTACCACTATCATCAAATAAATGTTTATAATTTTCCATATATTCTACATATTCAAATGCTGAAAGTTCAAACATTTCATTTTGTTCTTCCGGCGTTAAGTTATTGAGTAACTTTTCTTTTAGTTTTCCCATATTAAATATTTTCTTCTCTATAAATTGTTTCAAATTTCTTTGGTAACTTTGTGTAATCCATCTTAAAGTTTGTTGGCATTGCCGCTACAACTCTTTTGTTATGGTATGGCATATTGTTTGGTTTACACCATCTACGAGTCTGCTTCATCCAATTATAAAACATCAAATAAGAGTTAGCTTTCTTAATGTACTTATCCACATCAATACTCAATCCCCATTCGTTGATTAACCTCACACTCCGCATTTCGTTATTCCTTTCCAACTCAATAGCAATCTGAAATGCTTTCTCTAATGTTTGTGGTCTTTTATACTTACCTTCCAACCATTCATCAATGATAGGTAATGCCTTTCCGGCTTCTTTCCATAATTTATACCCATCTTGCCATTGTGTAAGGTGCGCATATTCGTGTACTAATATTTCCAATCCATCTGGCTTACCCATTGAACAAGCTAAGATAGCTTCTTCATCACAAAAGTATCCACTACATCTAATACTACTGGATAACTTTACATACTTCACATCTTTAATATGGGTCTTTATTCCCAATCTTTTACATTCATCCTTTACGAACTGAATGAATGATTTATCGTTTTTAGTTAATCGCATAAAAGGGGTTTTGTTTTTACAAAGATACGAAATTAATTTGAATCTTCCAAATCTATGTTTGTTGTTACTAATTGCCCATCTTCATCACTATACAATTCAGCAGTTGGATTACCATCATTATCACCGGGCTCCAAATATTCTTCCGTATCATCAAGTGATTCCTGATAATCAAATGTATCAACACACATACTATCGTGAAAACGAGCTGCCATTTCGGCTTTTGCATCATCCAAAGATTCAGATTGTATTTGGTGATACTCTCTCACCCAATGTGATACTTTACGGTCTATAAAAAAATCAAAAGTTTGTGTAGGCATGTGCTTTAAGTTTATTTTGTTTGTTTTTAATGTGGTTATACGAATAACCATGTCTCTTTTTGAATTCTCTAATTAGTAAATTAGCTTCTTGATAGTATCCATATTTTCTCAATAGTACCATTGCCAAACTATCAGCCTCAGCCTCATCATTCGGTCCTTTGATACCTGTATGATTGAGAATGATATGTGCTACTTCGTGTGCCTCTACCATTTTGTGAAAGACGTGATGTTGGTTACCATCAATGAATATTAACTTTTGGTCAGGTGCTACAAATCCATAACCATATTCCGAAAACAAAGGTGATAGTACCTGATATTGATAATCTAAACTATCAACAACAGCTACCATCACTCCTTTGTGAAATTCACTTTCAAATAATTGTGCCATAACCTACCAAATTTTAAATCCACCACAAGCTCTTAAAAAGTTAATCCAACGCTTGATATGTGCTAATGAACAACTATGTGCTGATTCAACCAACACACCTTTCTTTGTAACAACTGGTGACCACAATATAGTTCCATATTCATATTGTTCATCTAACTCAGCTCTTTCATCCGAATAGAATTGACCTGTGCCGCTTATACACCAACTTCCCATCACTATCTGAATTCTATCGGTTTCATCTGCCATAAACTCATTGTACCCACTATCATTACTTAACATTGTTTCTAATGCGTCTGCTAATCGGTCACATTGTTTTTGTGTACGAAGTCCTTTCCCATCGTTTGAACCCCAATAACTCATATCCAATTTGAGTTTGTACTTATTGTTTGCTATTTCACATAACATACAAATAGGTCTCCAACCCCACCAATTAGAACGAAAGTAAACTCCGGGGTTTTCATCTTCCCACTCATCTACTTTATTCCAATACTTTTGTTTCTCATCATCGGTTGATGCCTGATAATCTATTTGCTCAGGTCTTTCCGAAACTATCTTTGGCTTTCTGCCGTAAATATCTACTCCCATATAATTTTGTTTTTAATATTACCAACTTGAATGATACTCAAATTCATCGGCGTTTTCATCACTAAGCCCTTCTTCCAATATTTGAATCGTATCATTGATTTGCTCATAGTACCACTCATCGTATTCAGTACCACCAAAGAAAAAGCCAGATGCTGTTGGTAACAAATCTTCAGCTTTATCTTTATCAATAGATACAATCCTACAAATGTCCAACAACTCCTGCAACTTCTCTCTACTCACATAAGCATTTCGGCAATCATCTACACCATCTTGCACATTCTTAACAAACCAGTCATGAATCTGATTTGCTTTTCTCCAATACCCAACTTCTTCGGTTACATAACTTACTTTCTTTGGGTCAATCTTTGTAGGGTTACCACCTTTAGTAACTTTAACTTCATAGTTATCATCACCTTTGTGTTCCCAATACTTTACATACGTCTTTTTACTCAAATACATGTCTAATCCCATAACTTTAATTTTTGTTTTTTATTTAATTATCTATTTTTTGTTGGGGTTCTAATACTAGCTGCCCAATTTTTTGTTACACCTACTAAATTTTGGTTTGTAAGAGTTTTTGAACATTCACTACATTCAATTTTAGTTTTATCCAAATCATTATCCCAAACATATTCCTTTGTTAGTGCGCCGCACTTACATTCATAAGTTCTTTGTTTAAGAGTATTTTTCATTCTACTATATTTTACGATTCATAATCTTCTTCATCATCCCAATAATCATTGTTCTCATCATCATAAAAGTAACCCTGCGATTCACAACTATCAGGCCCATAGTAATTGTATCGCCATCCCTTAGCTTCCTCAACTAAATTAGGATACTTTACTGCGAATGTATGGTCACCACTTCCATTATCTTTGAAAGCAATACCGATACCTTCACCTCTCATATAATTGGTATAATCCTCACCTTTCAAATCTGAAGTTACTCCATTCATTTCGGCAAGTAACTCATAAAAGTCCTTACCACCAAATACACCATACCCTTCATAATTAGGCTCAGTCCATACATTACCTTTATCATCTAACATATCTACTTTGAAAGCACCTCTGCTTGAGTAACTATTTGAAATACTCTTATCGGTGTCCATTGTTCTCCAACTGAAAAATCCCATAACTTTAATTTTTATTTTAATGAATAGTTTTGTTTACTTTTTTCTCCCTCATTATATACAGGAAGTTTAGTGTTAAAGAATTGCTGTATTTTATATACATTCATCCATTGTACATTTTCCCAATATCCATCCGAAGTCTTAACATGCAATCTCCACATATTAGGTCCACCAAAATCATCCACACATTTTTCTGCACGTAGATTACCTTCATCTACTAAAAAGTTACTGATGCCATTTGAGTCTGTGTAAGTGTGTCTCATATACTTTATTTTTTATTTTTTAACTGAATAATATGTTTACAATCCTTTCCTCTACCCCAACCAAACGCCGGGCAACTACAATTCCATACACCATCATTATTTACTACATTGTATGTGTTACCTCTACTTCCTTCTACTTTGTAGTTGGACTTAATAGGCTTTTGTTTTACATTTTCAAATGTACGTTTATTCCACATTTTGCTGAGTTCTTCCCAATCATATCTTCTATTCACTTTAACCCAACCCAACTTTGAATCGGTTGTAACGATATACCAACAACCATCAACAACAGATTGAATGCAAACGGGTGGTAATACTGAATTAATAATCATTTTATATATTTTTTATAAATTCAACAAATTTTTCCAAATTAACTTTGTTGATTGGTTTGTAAAATTTCTTTTTCCAAATCGGTTTTTTTGGATTACGTTTACCATCAAATAGATAAAACACATTATCAATATTACCTTCATCCATATAATAATTGTATGCAGTTTCACTAACTGCATCTTCTAATGCAAGAATAAAAGATTTTGGTTTTTGATGTATTCCATTTTTGATTCTACCAAAGTCAGAACTAGCTCTTTCCATAAAACATCTATCCAAATAAGATTTACATTCAGCCAATCCTTTTAATTCAGTATCATATAAATGCCTATCTACCTGAAATTTTAAAACATATCCATTTTTTGATTTAGATTCTACGAAATCATTCTTTTTAGATTCACCACCTCTTTCGGTTGTCCATACTAAATCCAAAAGTAATTCAACAGAATCCTTCATTGTGGAACGAACCATACCCATTTTACCTTTCTTACCATACTCATTGGCTTCAGATAATTTTGATTCAAAAAAATCAATGTAAGACTGTATATTATCCATTTTATCTATATAGGGTTACAAATTCACCAAAGTGCTTATCAAACACATTGATTAAGTTTTCATAATCACCACTCATCATTTCTGATTGAATAGCCTTACCATCTAATCCTAATTGTTTGGCCAACTTACTAGCCGTACCAATTAATACAAATGCGTTACCATCGGGTCCGGTCAAATCTATTTCAACAGGACCTGTTTTCATTTTTTTGTACTTAATACTCATAATTTATTTTTTGTTAATTAGTTCGTTAATATCTTGTTCCAATTCCCATTGGTCAGCAAGAATTTCTATATCGTAAGGATTCATATTAGGCAATTTTATGATACATTGTTTCACCATTTGAGAAACGAGCAGTAACTCCTAACTTCTCTGAATACATCTCAAACACTTTCTCAACATCGGTTACAATCTCATTCAATAATACTTCAGCTTTTTTCTCAGCCAACAATGAATAAGCTTTAGTTTCCGAAGGAGTAAGGTTATCAATAAAACCCAAATGATATTGAATATCATCAATATCAACTTCGTTACCATCAATACCATACCAAACGTGCCAATCCAAATTACATCCATCGTAATAAGCGGAACGAATGACCGGAGTAACAATAACATTCAAAGTAAAATCTTTATAATTGAAATCACGTTCTACTGAACAAATTGAATGTGAAGGATAACTTCTCAATTCATTCGGGTCACTTTTAGTGTAGTCCGAAAAACCTTTAACGTTTTTGAATTCATAAAAAAGATTATCTTTCAAATCATCAAAATCCCATTCGTTCTCCAAAGAACACGCGAAAATGTAGGAAGCGTTTACATTGTGGAAATTGCTCGTAGCCATAAATTTTAAGTTTTATTACAAAGTAAAGATATGAATAAACTTTGAGACTAACAAGCCCCATAAAAAAATTCTTGCTTGAAAATCAATGAGTTATAAGTCATTGATAATCAACGAGTTAAGCGTAAGTAATTGGTAATCAATCAGTTAGAATCGTTCGTCCTTAACGGTTTTGATTATTTCGTGAACGGATAGGGTAGGGTTGTCCTTAGCGTAAGCTATTGCTCTCAATAGGAATATAGCTACCTCATCTCTTTTTTCAAACTTCTTAATCAATTTATTAAGGTCATCTAGATTTTCATAAAACTTGCCCATAGGTTATAGTTTATAATCTTTATCAAAGGTTACAATTATTTCACCAGCATTGTGTGCTGGTATGTACCACTCAAAATTATGTTTATATAAAATGTTTTCAGTAAGGTTTTTCATTCTCATAGAACTACCTATAATAATTCTTATTGGTAATTCGGTAGAGTTAAGTAAAACAAAGTTCTCAACTTCATCTCTTACTTGAAAATGCTTTAATCCGTGAAGGTCTAATTCTTTCATAACTAATCAATCCATTGTGAACGATGTGTTTTGTGCCCCTTTACATAAAGTTCAGGCACTTTTTTAGTGATTTTTTTAGCTGCTTCTTTAATCTTTTCCGCACGAACAAACTCACTCTCTCTACCTAAAGTTTTCGCTCTTTTCATATCGTCATCATTTACTTCACCCTTTGTGATTGCTGTAAATCTTTTAATATGATATTCATCCAAAGGTATAGTATTTCCTTTCAAATATGCAGCTTTGGCATCCAAATACGCAAAGAAATCATCTTCGGATAATTCTTTTAATTGTTGTTCTGTCAACTCATTATTTGGGTCATATTTCATAGATGTATAAATATTAGGTTATTAAATTACAATTTCTGCTTCAGGTACTTCGTTTACCAAATAGTGAGTATCATCTGGTCCTCTCAGCAACTTTTCTACACAATACGCTTCACATACTTCTTGTGCTGTAAACTTATTAGAAAACAATCCCTGTACAAACCAACTATCGGCTTTGAACTTTCTCTTAACAACCCATAGTGAACCATTAGCGTTTAAAAATTCTATTTGCATATTGTTTTCCAATTTAAGTCCTCAGCTATAAAGGCCTGTTTTTCATACGGATTCTCATCATAAAAACATTCGTTATTGTATCGTGTCAACCAAGTTGGTGATTGAAGATAATGAATGTATTCGTGAATAATTGTTCTTGCCAAATCTTCTTTAGACCTGATATTACGAAAGTAAACTATTATCTCATTCTCATCTTGTACAAATTCACCTTTCAATTCAGGATCATATTCATCTGCCATAGGCGAACTTTCCAAAGATAAGTAAGGAGTATGTTTGTAGTATTTACTTTCACCATATAAATCAATTACTTTATTAAAGTAATCTATTGCTAATTTTTCTATTTCTTTTTTATTCATGGTTTTGTATTTTTTGAGCAACTAACCTTTTGAATGTTTCTATTGTTTTTAAGTCCATTCTGCTCATATCAAATATTTCAATAGCATTCCATTGCCCATCTACATAGATACCACACTTTATACGATTTTCCAATACAGTAATAACTAATGTAAAATCAATTTTAGTTTTACCACTTATGGGTTTTAATCTAAATGTATATGAATTATGTGGTGATACTATCATACTATCTTTTACAACTTCAAACATTGTATCAGAAGTGTAGATTACTTGCCCATATATTTTATCAAAATTTTCTATAAGCATAATTGTTTATTTAATCCAATCCTCATAAGCAAAGTGGAAGGCATCAACAATAGGGTGTCCATCTTCATGGTGATATTTTTTAGCAGTCATTTCAACTTCATTACGAAGTCCCCAAGCACTAGCTTCTTCCAATATCATTTCAATATCCATTTGTTCTTCAATAGTAATATTAGTTTCCATTGTTTTCTCTTTTAATTGTTACGTTTGATTTAAACAATATGTTAGTTAAAAAATTGATGCCCATAGCTTGGTACAGATCAATTTTCATTACTCCAAAAATATCCGGCATTAACCAATTCCACAACCACATTGTAGGGAATGCCAAAAGGATTGAAGATAATAACAACAATCCTACAATAATTAAAAATGCTTCTATTGCTTTCATTTATATTAGTTTATTTGTAATTCGTAAAATTGTTTCTTCATCTTCTTTGCACAATTTCCATTTGTTACCTTTCAACTTTAAGATTGCTTCATCCCAATCATCCAAGTCCTCATCAATAACTTGTTTAACTTGCTTTGGACAATACCCATCATCATAAAGCTCGTCTGCTAACTCTTGCTTTTCATAACTGGACAAACTATAAAGAATATCATCAATTTCAATATCAATACTTGCCATAATTTTTGTTTTTAGTTTTATTAATTATCACCATAAGGTGCTTCGTTGAATGTTTTAAAATCATCATAGTTATCAACCACTACCCAATTAGAAGGGTTAGCCAACTTTATAATGTACTTAGCGTCTGAATATCGTTTACCTTCTTTAGCTAAGTACCTTTGTGTAGGTCTATTCTTATAAGGAGTTCTCAATGATTCCAACACGTGTGAAAAACTATTTGAACCAGTGATTCTCTTATAGTAATCATGCAATTCACCATAACTTACTGCACCCTTCTCATCTACATAGTCTAATAATTGTTGTGTAATCAAACCACGTGCTCTTTTGTTTACTTCATATCTTTGAGAATCTTGCACCAATGTTGAACGATAATCTTCATCGGCTTCTTCGTTACTTACATAATGTGAACGAATTTCATCAACCAAAGGATTAGCATCACCCAATACGTTTTTCAATGTAGAATCCAATCTATCATTGTAAGAAAACCCGGCACCATCGTACACAGGTTCTACATTCGCACCATTCTCATCTTTATATTCATCTGCTTTTTCCAATACCCAATGTTTAAGGGCATCATTACTATATCCCATACCAATAATAAGTGTTTGGAAAGCATTCATAACTTCATCCAAATCCAAATCAGAATGGTCAATTTCTACTGTTGTTTTTGTTCCATAAGATTGTGCCGAAAATATTGCCGGCTGATTACCTCTAAAATTCATATACTTAATTTTTAATTTATTAATAAAAGAAACTATTGTGTGCAATCCAATTTGGAACTTTGTACTTTACACCAACAAACTCCGGCTTTGGAAATCGGTTATATGGTGAGGGTATTGATTCAAATGTTGAATTACGTTTATTTACTTTAACCAATCTTGCTCTACAAGTTGGTGATTGATTTTGAGAAGTCTCCTTCCCAATAACCTGTTTTAATTCATTGATTATTGTATTCATATCTTATTTTTTACTTTTATAATATTGAAATAATTCAGCCCAACCACTACAAGCATCCCAATCGTACTTATAGAATGTTTTAGTACCAAACGATACCGAACCAATAGATTCAGCTCTACCGCCTAACTTTGATTCATTCATATCTTTGAACTTTAAGAATTGTTTATACGCTGATAACAAATCTTTACCTTTAGCATTTTCCATTAGGTTACATACCAAAGGATACTTTTTTAAGAAGGTCACACACGCCTTCTCATTTACTTTAAAAACTAACTGATTCATATCTTATTTATTTAAATTATTTAATCCACAAATTGTAAACATAATCATAACTCACTTCTAATTCTTCAGCGAGTCTTTCAAACAATCTTTCTCTAATCAAACTATCACCCACACCAATATATTTGTAAATGTCACCACCCACAATCAATTGATTCAATAGACCGGCAAATGTTACATTCTTATTAATATCTTTACCCAATTCATCGGTTGGATATGCCTTTACATAAAATTTTCTGATTTCCATATCTTATTTAATTTTAGTTGAATAATCAATTGACTTGTTGTACTCACTACCCCAATTACCATTATCTAATTCAGACCATAACCAATTTAAATAATCATCGGTTACACCCAATTCTAAATTCTGATTAAAGAATGTAAGGGCTTTTACAAACTTCATTCTCTTACGAGCTAATTGTGGGTTAATACTAATTTCAATCATCGCATCGTTCAAATGTGAACCAACTACGATACCTAAATTTCTTTCAAACATATTTTTTAACTTTTATTACATATCAAAACTACAAAATAGTTACGAAAATAACAAGCTTTTTACTAACTATTTTACCCATAAAAATCATAAGTCATTGATAATCAAGCAAGAATTTTTGGACAAAAAATAACCCATTGAAAATCAATAGGTTATAAGTTGTTGAAAATCAATGAGTTATGAATTACTTATATTTTTCCCAATAATACTGCCTTACAGCACCACCCAATTCCATATCGTTTGGATATTGCTCAACCAAGTATTTTGGTATTGTAATCATTTCTCTACCCGAAGATGAACCGGCCGAATAACAAATTCCACAAAGTTGTCCAACTCCTTCTACATATCCAGACCTCATATCAATGTGAGTGCTAGTTTTGTATTGTGTTTGGTTACCACATAATACGCAATTATCAAATTGAGTATCATCTTTAATTGTTGTAAATGCTGGATTAATTTCAGTTACTAAATTGTTTTCATCAATTGAAAGTCTAACATGTTGTTCTCCCATAAAAAGTGTTTAATGTTTGAATATACATATCTTATTTTTTAATTTACAAATCAATATTTTCGGTGTACCATTCTAAAATTTCTTCACCTTCGGAAATATCCCTTAAAGCAAAACCTTTCAAATCAATATTAGTATTTTCCTTGTTAGGATAGGCCGAATTACAAAACGATATTGAGTGGCAGACTAAATTCATACCTTTAAATAATCTTATAACTTTGTAACCACATTCACCGTTTATGAAGTATCTATGTAAAATTACTTTTATTGAATCAGGAAATTTTTCATATTCTTCATTAGGTATCAAATAAATACCACTTTCGTTTTCCCAAACTTCAAATAATTGTTCTCCTTCTTTAATATCTCTAATTGCAAAAACACCTATACCATGTATTGATGATGGTCTTAATTCAGTTTTTACATTGTTTAATAAGTGATATATTACTTCCTGTGTTATATCCATTATAATATTTTCTTTTTAAGTTTATATAAGAAATCTTTGTTTTTAAGAATTGATTGTACCTGTACTTTGTTGTTGTACATCATTTTATCAAATTTAATTTTAGCTTCTTCTTTGAGAGCATAGTTATTTAAAGTATGCTCTATTGTATCTTTTGATACCAAATCTAAACCGTAAATTGTCCAACACCAAACACCCCAAGTTGCAGCACCATGATATAAATCAAAATCCCACGATGAAGGTGAACGTTTTTTACATACATCTAAAATGTATTTTACTCTTTCAGTTTTTGGTAATTCGTATTTACAATATTTCCAAAAATCAGTATCTTCACGTTGTGTCATATAATGCACCTGTAATAAATCTCTAAAGTCATCCCACATTTTTGCAATAGTTCTATTGTAAATTGTTGGTGAACTATTAAAATCAATATTAGATAAATCTGCACTAAAATAGTGATAAGCAAATATATCAAGTTGTATTAGAGTTGAATGAATTGATGTTGCTTGCAATGGTTCTAAAAAGCCAGAAGATAAACCTATTGCAATCACATTCTTATTCCAAAATTTTTCAACCCTGCCGGCTTCAAATTTTAAATTTCTTAATGGTTCAATTTTCCGATTGGTATTTTTAATTAATTCATCTACTGCCTTATCGTATGTGGTGAAATTATCGGAATAAACATAGCCACATCCATATCTCTCCTGTGTTGGGATTTGCCACATCCATCCATTGGGTTGTGCCCATGCTAAAGTTTCAGCTAATACATTCCCATCATTTTCATGTGGATAGATGTATGGAATAGCCGCATTAGTTGGCAATGAATCTTTGTATGATACCCAACCACTATCCATATTACCAATTAATACTTTTGAAAATCCACTAGCATCTATCCAAATATCTGCTTCAATTTTTTGTTCACTCTCTTTTACATTTACACTTTTTAAAAATCCATTTTCTTTATCAATATTAATCTGATTTATTGTTCCTTTAATATGTTTAACTCCTACTGCGGTGCATTTTTCTTTAAAATATTGTCCAACTTTATGTGCATCAAAATGATATGCATTAATTGGAAGTAATCCCTTTCCTCTTTTATAAGAAGAATATTCATTTGCCATTAAATAACCTGCCGCAGATGCATTGTGATATTCGCCAAATACAGCACTAGCCATCAAATCTAAATCTACATTATAATTTGTACTTTGTGTTGGTTGTATTGGGCTAAGATATTGATGACCTATATGTTTCCAATCTTTAAATTTAATTCCTAATTTAAGAGTTGCTCCAGTTTTGTATAAAAAATCCATTTCATCAATACCTAGTTTTGCCAACTTTTTTTCAATCCAAGATGAAAAAACACCGGTAGAGCCTTCACCCGCTCCTATAATCGGAACATCATCACTTTCAATAACTGATATATCTAATTTTTTTGGTAGGTTGTAGGATTCTCTTTGCATCTCACTCATTGCAAATACAGAAGCCGCTAACCAACCCGCAGTTCCACCACCTACTATAACAATTTTCATAATTTTAAATATTTTAACAATTCTTCATTTGAAACTAATTGGGGTTTTATTTTCAAATAGTTTTTTTCTAATGTTGAAATTTGTAAAAGCGATTCATCAAATTTTCCAAAATGTTTTAATTCTTCTTTAATAATATCTCTATTATAACAATCCGAATTATCTAAAATATGACACCATAAAGCATAACCAGCACTTCCATGTGATTGTAAGATATCAAAAGCAGTTATAGTTCTAAATTTTGAAAGGTTTTTTAAATAGTAATTTTTATCAGAAACTTTTAATTCATTTGTAACAAATTTCCAGAAAGGAGTATCTTGTCTACCAGTCAAATAATGCATCTGAATGAAATCTTTATAATCATCAATCATTAAGCCAACCAAATCATTATACTTATCAACATCTTTCCAATAAATGACCTCACCCTTTATGTAATGGAATAATAAATTGGCCACACTAACAATTGAAGTATGGATTGAAGTAGCTTGTAACGGTTCTAAAAAATTTTGTGCCAAACCAACCGCAACAATATTATTATACCAAATTTTATCCCATCTACCTGGATCAAATTTTATTGTTTTAATTGGTTCAATTTTATGACCCAATTTTAATTCTAATTCTTGTATAGCTTTATCTTCAGTAGTAAATCCATCACAAAAAACATACCCACACCCATTTCTGTGTTGAAGTGGTATTTTCCAAGTCCAACCCGCTTCTCTAGCGTGTGCTTCGGTTTCAAACTTAATAGTTTTAGAACTTACTTCTGTTGAAAATGGTATTGCAGTATTACATGGCAAATGTTCTTTATAACTTATCCATTTATTTTTAGTTTTACCCATCAATACTCTATTGAATCCACTACAATCAAACCAAAAATTAGATTCTATTTTTTGTCCATTTGTTAATGTTATGGATTGTAAATAATCTCTTTCGTCAAATTCGGTACGTTCTACTTCCGAATCAATATGTTTTACACCCCTTTTTGTGCACCACTCTTTAAAAAATTTACCAACTTCAACTCCATCAAAATGATAAGAGTGATTTTGGAAATGCTGTACTATTCTAGTTCCTTCTTTTCTAAATGTGGTTAATTTATCTTTTAGCATCCAACTATGTATAGATGCCAAATCACCTCTATTATATTTTAGTATTGAACCTAAAAAAGCGGTGTCTACTGATTGGGTATCGGTTGGTGAACCATGAAAGGGTGAATAAATTTGTGTTCCGTCACCTTTCCAGTCAACCAAATTGATACCTAACTTTATTGTGCCTTTTGTTTTACGCAAAAAATCTATTTCATTAATAGAATTATCAGGCCACTTATCTCTTATAAACCAAGGTAAAGTTCCAGTAGAACCTTCACCTGCACCTATGATTCCAATTTTTGTGGATTCAATTACCGTAACATCATAATCGGTTGTATATTTTACAAACATTGCTGCCGTAATCCAACCTGCAGTTCCACCACCTACTATAACAATTTTCATAATATTATTTATTTACTATCCAAAACCTTCTATGGAATTGATTAAAATGTTTACTATTGGAATCTGGCCAATCGTATTTATGTTGATAATTATTTAAGAATGGTGTTGTATATTTAGTAAATTGTACGCCACTTTCTTTAAATATATTTTCAACAAAGGAAGTTGATGGATTTCCACCCGATGTGCCCAATGATTGGTCATTACCACTTTCTAATCTATAAAATATTTCAGATTCAAAACTGTCATATATAACAGTTTCAAAAAACATTAAATTACAATTATTAATACAATTGACTAAATGCTCTTTATGATATTTTTCTAAATGATAATAAAGTCCAAAATTAATTATAACATCAAAGTGTCCAAAGTTCCATTCGGCTGTATCTAAATCGGCTTGTTGTACATTAAGTTTTGGATAATCAATTCTAATTTTATCAACATTTTCCAATCTACCTTCAATACTATAAACATCAGCGCCCAATTCAGCAAAATAAGCTCCAATATAACCGTTAAACGCTCCCAATTCCAATATGCGTTTTCCTTTGAAAAAATCTTTTGGATATTTTGAAAGAATAAAATTGATTCTGTTTTGTTGCCAATCAGGATGATATGTTGTCTGTTTTATCATAACTATATTTTAACTAAATGGTCTGCCGCATAAGTTGCGATTGGACCTAATGTTTTATATCTTACTTCGTATCCCATACCTTCTACCAAACCAACTGCTTGTCTAAATACTTCATTTGATTTGTAGCGTGGGTCTGGGTTCAAATCAATATCAATCCATTTAGGTTTTGGGATACCTGCTTCTCTTAAATATTCAGCTGCTTCAATTGCGTACCAAACTTCATTCAATAATCTTACTGAACGCGTTGGTTCTCTATCTGCTCTCCATCTTCTATAAAGAACATGCGCTCCCTTACCAGGAGTGTACAAAGCCACAACAACGGCATAAATTGTTTTATCGGCAAAGTTTTGTGAATCACATCCGATAAGTAATTCAATTCCTTCATTATTTTCAATATAGTTTTTAACATAGGGGATAAGTTCAAATTCTTCGCGTCCATACAATCTTTTGTAGTTCATAAACTTTGTTTTAATTATTCATAATTCTTTTTTTAATTTCAGTAGTACTGATTCCTCTGGTATATGCCAAATATACCAAAATAATATCATTTTCATCTAGCCACTCTTGAGTAAATTGCATTTGTGTATAGTAATCTCTCTTTGCCCAATCATCACCAATTGCTACTATATGTGGTTTGACTTGTAAGATAGCAGGTTTACTATCAGAACCACCCACATTTGGTATTACTTCATCTACAAACTTACAAAATTCTAGAGAACGTTTTCTCTCATCATAATTCATTACAGGTGGTTTACCTTTATATTGAGTAATAAATTCATCAGTATTAAGTGAAACAATAACTTTATCTGAAATTTTAGCACATTGTTTCAGAAAGTTCATATGCCCATAATGGAATACATCAAATGTGCCACCAGTGTATAATATTTTATTCATTTAAATTTTTATATGGTATATTGTGATTTTTTAAATCGTACTGAATGAAACTTCTTTCGTTTGTCCATTGTCCATCTCTAAATTTTTCGTATTTTTTAGTAAGTATTTCAACTATTTCAAAATTCAAATCCTTAGCTTTTTCATAAAGTTCATAACCCAAAAGAGTTTCTATAAATTCAATTTGTTCGGATATAGGAAATAATGAATTAAGCTTTTTTGGGTTAATACTTAATATACTACCATTAATTCCCACCGATGAACGTTCTTTATAAATACGTGGAGAAGGTGAAGGCCATTCAGCGTATGCTAAATCAAAATTTGTGTTTTGTAAATAACGAATAGTTTCACCGGTTGTAAAATACGAATCTTCATCAACTATTAAAACTTTATCATTAATATCTTTACAAATGTATTGGATTTTATTAATTCCTTCTGTAAAATACAAACCATTATATTCACTACCTCTACCACTACCATCACCAACTCTATGTGTTTTCTTTGAAAAATATGTTGTTACACCCAACTCTTTAAACTTATGTATTTTATCATCATATTCTTCGGGTGATTCATTATATAGAAATAAACATCTGATGTCAATTTCGGGAAATAAATAACGTACCGATTGTATAGATAAATAAGTTCTATCACTTCTTATTTGATATTTATCGTAATCGTAATTTTTATAAAACACTATCATAGTAATAAGTATGTGCCCCAAGAGAGATTCGAACTCTCACACCTCGCGATATTAGTTCCTAAAACTAACGTGTCTACCGTTCCACCATCAGGGCTGTTTTTTCTAATGATTTTAAAAATAATTCTATTCCTTTATTATGATTAATTTCCCAATCATCTGGATTACCATTATCACTCACATATTTGTATGCGGTAAAATCAAATCCATAAATCTTACACACTTTTGCAATTGAATATGCTTCCATATCACATATCACCGATGGTGTTGTTTCAAAATGGTCTTGGGTATAACAAATGTTGTATCCCAAACCATTAAAATCAATTGTACCACCTACCAACTCATTATCAAATGGAGTGACTGTTTTTTCTGCAAATGGCCTAGCATCCATATCTCTTTGGACAAAAGTTTTACACTTAAATAGCTTACCAACCATAACTTGATGTCCACCAGCACTTCCATAATTAATTACAATAGTATCGGTTGAAGATAAATCTTTAAGGGTTTCAGTTGCTTTTATAGCGGCATTTACTTTTCCAACACCCGTATAAACAACTTTAACTCCTTTCGGAGCTTTATCTTTTGGAAATTCTGATTCCAATGCTACAAATAATATAACTTTCATAAATTAATTTTGCGGAGAGTCAGGGATTCGAACCCCAGATACCGTTTCCAGTATGACGGTTTTCAAGACCGTTCCATTCAACCACTCTGGCAACTCTCCTATTGATTAGAATACGTTGTTTTCTTTATCAATTTTTCTTCTTGCTTCTTCAGCTTCTTTATATACCCTAACCCAAGTTAAGAATATATCAATTGGTGCTAATGCCCAACACATAATAAGTAGAGCAAGAGTATCTAATCCTGGCGATATACCTAATCCACCAGCTCTTACTTCTCTTGTCCATTTACGGGTTTGCATTATTACACAATATAAAAGTGTAAGAAGGTAATAACATAATAAACCTGACATAACTTTTG
>Ga0315902_10004371_pt1 | contig 20476 bp, 17 predicted proteins | sample LakEriMetagenome_9_FD_203523 | JGI IMG/M metagenome (GOLD analysis project Ga0315902, IMG submission 203523) | Freshwater fungal communities from buoy surface, Lake Erie, Ohio, United States - Buoy 12 MA117 | ecosystem: Environmental > Aquatic > Freshwater > Lake > Lake biofilm | place: USA... | reverse complement strand
GCGATCGGCAGGATGGTGAGGCAGTTGAAGAACAGCAGCGAACAGGCCGTGATCACCACCGCTCGCAACGCATGCCGCCTCAGGCCCTGCGCGTCCGGCAGGCGCGAGCGCAGCGCCAGCACGGTCGCGCCGGCAAACAGGGTCCCGAACACATATCGGGCCGTAGCGATCAGCACGACGCCGTAGGTAAAGCCCAGCTGCTTCACCATTGCATCCATCACGCACCCCAGCATCACGCCGGTCACAGCCAGCGCGAGAGGAGGTGTGTTCGCCAGGAAAGGGGGGGCAGCCTGCATCGCCCCCATCCATCACGAACCTTCACGCACCTCAATCGGACCCCGCGCAGCGAAGATGGCCCTTTCCCCTAGGTTAACTGCCGGCAATTGATCAACCTTGCGCGTCCGGGGCAATTTAGGCATGTTCCGCGCCATCCTGCGGGCGGGCCAACCGCGATTCCGTTGCTGAATCGCGTGGGAAGTCGTCCAATTTCAACATCGTAGAGGACGACAGATGAGCGATTTATCGCTTTGGCTGCCAATTATCGCAGGCGTCATTGCCGTGGCGTATGGCGTTTTTACCACCCAGCGGCTCATGGCGTTGCCCACCGGCAGCGCAAAGATGCAGGAAATCGCCAAGGCGATTCAGGAAGGCGCCAACGCCTACCTCAACCGCCAGTACCGCACGATCGCCATCATCGGCGCCGTCGTCGCCGTGCTGGTCGCCATCTTTTTCATGAACTGGCAGGCCCCGGTCGGCTTCCTGATCGGCGCAATCCTGTCGGGCGCAGCCGGCTATATCGGGATGAAGATCTCGGTACAGGCCAACGTCCGTACCACTGAAGCGTCCTCCAAGGGCCTCGCCCAGGGCCTCAGCGTCGCCTTCCAATCGGGCGCCGTCACCGGCATGCTCGTCGTCGGTCTCGCCATCCTGGGCCTCGGCGGTTACTACGCGCTGCTCACGGTCGGCCTCGGCCTGCCGCCGGGCGACCGCACTGTCGTCAACGCCATGGTCGCTCTCGGCCTCGGCGCATCGCTCATCTCCATCTTCGCCCGTCTCGGCGGCGGCATCTTCACCAAGGGGGCCGACGTCGGCGGCGACATGGTCGGCAAGGTCGAAGCGGGAATTCCCGAAGACGATCCACGCAACCCCGCCACCATCGCGGACAACGTCGGCGACAACGTCGGTGACTGCGCCGGTATGGCGGCCGACCTGTTCGAAACCTACGCGGTGACCATCGTCGCCACCATGGTTCTCGCCTCGATCTCGTTCGCGGGCGCAGCCCAGGCCGGCATGATGATCCTGCCGCTCACCATCGCGGGCGTGTGCATCGTCACCTCGATCATCGGCACCTACTTCGTGCGTCTCTCGGCCGGCTCGCGCAATGTCATGGGCGCGCTCTACAAGGGCTTCATCGCCTCGTCCGTGCTCTCCGTTCCGGCGCTCTACGGCGCCATCTACATCGCGCTCGGTGATCCGATGACCACGACGGTCACGATGTCCGACACGCTTGGCACCGCGATCCCCGCCATGAACCTGTTCTGGTGCGGCATTGCCGGCCTCGTCGTCACCGGCCTGATCATCTGGATCACGGAATACTACACCGGCGTCGGCTATCGCCCGGTGAAGTCGATCGCCCAGGCGTCGGTCTCCGGCCACGGCACCAACGTCATCCAGGGCCTCGCCGTCTCGCTTGAAGCGTGCGCGGTTCCGGCCCTGATCATCATCGCCGGCATCATCTTCACCTACTCGATGGGCGGCCTGATCGGCATCGGCATCGCCGTCACCACGATGCTGGCGCTTGCCGGCATGGTCGTGGCGCTCGACGCCTTCGGTCCGGTCACCGACAACGCCGGCGGCATCGCCGAAATGGCGGGCCTCGATGATTCGGTTCGCGAAACCACCGATACGCTCGACGCCGTCGGCAACACCACCAAAGCCGTCACCAAAGGCTACGCGATCGGTTCGGCCGGTCTCGGCGCGCTGGTCCTGTTCGCCGCTTTCACGGCGGACCTCGACCACTTCGCCTCCGCCGCCCTCGAAGGCTCGCTGCTCTATGGCGTTGTCGCCGACTTTTCGCTCTCGAACCCGTATGTGGTGGTCGGCCTGCTGTTCGGCGGCCTGCTGCCCTTCCTGTTCGGCGGCATGTCGATGATGGCCGTTGGCCGCGCCGCGCAAGCGGTCGTGGAAGAGGTCCGCCGCCAGTTCCGCGAGATCCCGGGCATCATGGATTACTCGGGCAAGCCTGACTACGGCCGCGCGGTCGACATGCTGACCAAGGCCGCGATCAAGGAGATGATCATCCCGTCGCTCCTGCCGGTCCTCTCGCCGATCGTGCTGTTCTTTGTCATCTGGGGCATTGGCGCAGCGCAGGGCCTCGAGCAGGCCGCAGCAATCAGCCAGGCGCTCTCCGCGGTTGGCGCGATGCTGATGGGCGTCATCATCACCGGTCTCTACGTCGCCATCTCGATGACCTCGGGCGGCGGCGCGTGGGACAACGCCAAGAAGTCATTCGAGGACGGCTTCCGCGACAAGGACGGCGTCGTCCACAAGAAGGGTTCGGACGCCCACAAGGCCTCCGTCACCGGCGACACCGTCGGCGACCCCTACAAGGACACGGCGGGCCCCGCCGTGAACCCGATGATCAAGATCACCAACATCGTCGCGCTGCTCATGCTCGCGGCCATGGCAGGCAACGCCGCCTGAGGCGTCTGATCTTCTGAAATGCAACGGGCCGCGGAGTGATCCGCGGCCCGCTTGTTTTCGGTTTCGGTGCGATCGTCTGGAAGGACGAGGGCGGGCTCACGGGCGTCGCGTGGGACGCCCCTGCCTCACGCCCCCCGGCTATTCCGCACCATACTGCACGTTGTTCCGCACGCGATAACCGGTGATCGGCTGGTCGGTGAAGAAGCCGTCGAGGCCGAGCGCCAGCGCCTGCGTGAGGAACGCATCGATCGTCATGCCCTTGGGCGGCGTCTCGTCGCGGAATGTCCAGGCGTGCACCGGAATGCCCCTGGCGTGGCTCGCCTCGATCACGCCGGTCGACTTGCCCGTGCTGTCCATCACCAGCGCGGTGTTGGCGCCCAGTCCTTGCCAGAACGGCGCGCCGGGCTTGGCCATCGCCGCATCGAGCGCCGCCTTGTCCGACACCAGCATCACTACGGGCAGGTCGGTGCGTGCATCCATCGCCTTCACGAAATCCGGCTCGAATGACTGGATGAAAACGGGCGACCCCGCCGCCGCCATGCCATGCCTGCCGAGCGTCGCAAGGATCGCCTCGCCCATGTCCGGCAGCGTCGCGATGGACGCATGATACGCGGGCGACTTGGCTTCCGGATAGACGCACACGGGCTCAGCCGCCACCGTCACGCGCGACTTCGCCATCTGCAGGACCTCGTCGAATGTCGGGATCTGGTAGAGCCCGTCATACGCCTTCGATCGTCCGGGGAAGGACTGTATCGCGCGCAGCGTCTTCAGCTCCGCCATGGTGAAATCAGATACCCACCAGTCCATCCGGCCTTCGTATTCCGGATCGGTGGAGCGCCGCTTGCGGTTCGCGAATTCCGGCTTGGAGGCGATGTTCGTCGTCGTCGAAAGGTAAGTGTCGTGCCGCACCGCCAGCTGGCCGTCCTTGCTGAACACAAGGTCCGGCTCGATGCAGTCCGCCCCGTCATTCAGGGCGCGCTGGAAAGCTTCAAGCGTATGCTCGGGCAGGGCGCCGGACGCCCCGCGGTGCCCGATCAGCAGCGGCTTTGCCCGCCCCAGCGTCGGGTATACCCAGCTGCCGTCCGTTCCGCCGCCAGAGGATCCGGCCGTCGTGCCGCACCCTGCCAGCGCAAACGTCGCGGCAACCGCCAAAGTCGAGAAAAATCGCAAATCTGTCATAGCGGAACCTTGCTCAAGCCGCGCCCACCTGTCGAGGGTCTCGTGTGAGAGTATAGTCCTGCGACAGCGACCGATTATTGACGGCGCTTACCCGAGGGCGCAAACGGGCCGCTCATGAGCAAGCTTGGCGCCTTTCTCAACAACATGGACGCCCGCGCCTGGCGCACCATCTGGGTGTCGCTGGCGCTGCTGGGCGGTGTCATTGCCGTCGCCGTCATCGGCGCCGTCACGGGCATTGGCGACCATCTCGACGAACAGCTTGCTGGCCTGCGCAACGGCCCGTGGGGCCTGCCCATGACGATCCTGCTGTTCATTGTCACCAGCTTCATGGCCGCCCCACAATTCGTGCTGTTCGCCGCCGCCGTGGTCGCCTTCGGCCCCTGGCTTGGCTGCACTTATGCGATGATCGGAACCATCGTGGCCGCCTGGATCCACTTCTATCTCGGCCGTTTTGGCGGTGCGAAGCTGGTCGAGCGCTATGGCGGCAACACCATCAACCGCCTGTCGCGCTTCATCGGCCGCAATGATTTCCTCGCCAGCCTCATCGTCCGCTCGGTGCCGACAGCACCGGCCGTGGTCGTCAACATGGCCTTCGGCGCCAGCCAGGCGAATTTCTGGCGCTACACGGCGGGCGTCATCGTCGGTTCCATCCCGAAAATCCTGATCGTCGCCCTGCTGGGCCAGTCGGTCCTCTCCGCCATGGGCGGCAGCCTCGCACTGGCGATCGGCGCGGTAATCACTGTGGTCGCCATCTGGATTTCCGTGGCGCTGGCCGCCCGGCGCGCTGTCAACGACGAGCCCGCCCTCCAGAAGCCGGCCGAGACCCAGACAAGGTCTGATCCAGTCGCCGATTAGGCCATTCCGGGATCATCCTGCCCCTTTCTGGCTTCGGTCGTGGGTCCAATTTCCAATACTTGACGCCAAACGCGCCGGCGATCATAGAACGATCATGCGCGAACAGGGTCTCACCCTCCTTCTTTCCCTGCCGGGGCTGCTTAGCAGCCCCTGGGCGCGTCCGTGACCGGCTGAGCCTGCCGGTCGCGCGTCCAGGGGTGATCGCTAGCAAAACCCCAAGACAGCCCTGACAGGACGCCCACGATGACCACCCCCTCCACGAACAGCGCCGGTAAAGACCGCGTCTTCATCTTCGACACCACGATGCGTGACGGCGAACAGTCGCCCGGCGCCTCGATGACGCTGCGCGAAAAGCTCGAACTCGCCGAACTGCTGCAGGAGATGAAGGTCGACGTCTGCGAGGCCGGTTTTGCCGCCTCGTCCGAAGGCGACTTCCAGTGCGTCAGCCAGATCGCCGAACTGGCGAAGGACATGGCAATCTGCACGCTCGCCCGCTCCACGCTCACCGACATCGACAAGGCGGGGGAAGCGCTGCGCAAGGCGAAGGCCCCGCGCATCCACACCTTCATCTCCACGAGCCCGGTGCACATGAAGCACAAGCTGAAGATGGGTCCCAACGCCGTGCTGGAAGCCATCGGCGCCTCCGTCACGCACAGCCGCAAATACGCTGGCGACGTCGAATGGTCCGCTGAAGACGCCACCCGCACCGAGTTCGACTTCCTCTGCAAGGCGATCGACGTCGCCATCTCGTCTGGCGCGACCGTCATCAACGTGCCCGACACGGTTGGCTATTCGCACCCCGCCGAATACGGCGCGCTGATCCGCCGCCTGATCGAGAACATCCCGAATTCCGACAAGGTGATCTGGTCCACCCACTGCCACAACGACCTCGGCCTTGCCGTCGCCAACTCGCTGGCCGGCGTCATCAACGGCGCACGCCAGATCGAATGCGCCATCAACGGCATGGGTGAACGCGCCGGCAATGCCGCGCTGGAAGAATGCGTCATGGCGCTGAAGGTGCGTGGCGACTCGATGCCGTATTACACCGAGGTGGTGACGCCGAAACTCTCGCGCGCCTCCAAGATGGTCTCGTCCATCACCGGCTTCCCGGTCCAGTACAACAAGGCGATCGTCGGCAAGAACGCCTTCGCGCATGAAAGCGGCATCCACCAGGATGGCATGCTGAAGAATCGCGAGACCTACGAGATCATGCAGCCGGAAGATGTCGGCGTGCCCTCCACCTCGCTGATCATGGGCAAGCTCTCCGGCCGCAACGCCTTCCGCGACAAGCTGGAAATGCTTGGCTACGTCCTCGAGCCCACCGCCCTCAATGACGCCTTCAAGCGCTTCAAGGATCTGGCCGACAAGAAGAAGCACGTCTTCGACGAAGACATCATCGCCCTCGTCGACGAACAGATGTCCGGCAAGCAGGAGCGCATTACGCTGAAGCGCCTGAAAGTCGTCGCCGGCACGGACGGCCCGCAGACCTCGGAGATCGAACTCATCATCGATGGCGAACCGAGCGCGACAACCGCCACCGGCAACGGCCCCGTCGACGCCGTCTTCAACGGCATCCGACAGCTGTGCCCGCACACCGCCGTGCTCGAACTCTACCAGGTCAGCGCCGTCACCGAAGGCACTGACGCACAAGCCACCGTCTCCGTCCGCCTCGCTGAACAAGGCCTCGTCGCCACCGGCAAGGCGAGCGACCCTGACACGCTGGTCGCGTCCGCCCGGGCCTACATCCACGCGCTGAACAAGCTGGACGTGCGCAGGGCGAAGGCGACCGGTGCGGCGGCCTGAGTCAGTCTCTGGACCGACAGGGCTTTGCCCCGTCGGCCCAGGGACTTCCTGCAACGTTGACATCCATACCCGCCTGAACCACATACCGCGCATCCCTGGAGGCCACACAGATGAAGCTCGCGAAACCCGCCTGATCCCGCGCGTCGTTTCCCTCGAGCTTCCGTGTCCTCATGTTTCCCTCGATCACACTAGACCGCGTCGCCGCCAAAACGCCGGGCGACCGCACGCTGTTCGAAGACCTCACCCTCGCCATCGGGCCCGAACGTGTCGGCCTTGTCGGCCGCAACGGTTCGGGCAAGTCCACGCTCCTGTCGCTGATCGCCGGTCGCGGCGAGCCCGCATCGGGATCCATCACCATCGCCGGCCGCGTCGGCGAACTCGCCCAGCGTTGGCCCGACGACACGATCACGCTCGCCGAAGCTCTCGGCGTAGCTTCCGGTCTCGCACGTCTTGAGTGCCTCGCCCGCGGCGACGGCACGGAAGACGACATGGCCGACGCCGACTGGACGCTTGAACATCGCATCGCCGAAACGCTGGCGAAGGTCGATCTTCCCGTGCGAGATCTCTCGCGAACGATCAGAGGCTTCAGCGGTGGCGAACGCACCCGCATCGCGGTCGCTCGCCTGTGGCTCGAAGCCCCCGACATCCTCCTGCTCGATGAGCCGACCAACAATCTCGATGGCCCGGGCAGGGCGGCGATCCTCGCCCTGATCGACGAGTGGCGCGGAACAGCCCTCGTCGCCAGTCATGACCGTGACCTGCTTGGGCATGTTGATCGCATTGTCGAGCTGACGCCCATCGGCATCACCGTTTTCGGCGGCGGCTGGTCAGCCTTCGCCGAAGCGCGCGAGGCGCGTCGGGCAGCAGCGGCAGGCGCGCTCGACAAGGCGGAGAGCGACCTGAAGCGCGTGAAGGATCAGGTGCAACTCCAGCGCGAGATGAAGGCGCGCAAGGACGCAGCAGGCAAGGCCGGGCGCGCCAAGGCGGGGCAGAGCAAGATGATGCTCGACTTCAAGCAGGAACGCGCCGAAGCCTCGCAAGGCGCGGCCAATCGCCTGGCGGATCGGCAGCTCTCGGGAGCGACCGAAGCGCTGGACGACGCCAAGGCGAGGTTCGAGGTCCTCGTACCCCTCAACGTCATCGCGCCAAGCGTGAACCTCCCATCGCAGAAACTCGTCCTGCATGTCGAGGATGTGACGGCCGAGGCCGGCGGCCGCCTACTTTTCGGTCCGCTCGCCTTCAAGGTCACCGGCCCTGAGCGCATCCATGTCGCCGGCGGAAACGGCGCTGGAAAATCCACGCTGCTGAAGCTCATCACGGGCGAGCGCGCGCCGGCGTCAGGGTCTATCCGCCGTCTCGACGGCCGCATCGCCATGCTGGACCAGCACGCCGATACGCTCGATGACAGCCGCACGCTTCTCGAAAACATGCGCGCCGCAAACCCGGAGCTGGACGACAACACAGCCTACGCCGCGCTCGCCCGCTTCGCCTTCCGCAACAAGAAAGCCCTCCAGATCGTCGGCACGCTCTCCGGCGGCGAGCGCCTTCGCCTCTCGATGTCCATCCTGCTTGCGAGCGCGACCCCACCGCAACTCCTGTTGCTGGACGAGCCCACCAACCACCTCGACATCGATTCAATCGAGGTGATCGAAAAGGCGCTCATCGCCTATGACGGCGCACTCATCGTGGTGAGCCACGATCCGGTGTTCGTGCAGGCTATCGGGTGCAGCAGGGAGATCAGGCTTTGACGCCGCCCAGCTTGCAGATGTGCTTCCACTCACCATCTGACACGGGCTGCACGGACAGGCGCGTGTTGTTGACCAGCACCATGTCCTTCAGCGCCGGATCGAGTTTTGCTGCGGCCAGCGTCACAGGCTTCTTCAGGGGCTCAAGCCCGCGAATGTCGGGCGACACCCACGGGCCGCTTTCCGCGGTCGGATCGGGATAGGCCGCCTTCACGACTTCGCCGATGCCCACAACGGCCTTGTCGGCGTTCGAATGGTAGTAGAATACCCGCTCCCCCGGCTTCATCGCCATCAGGTGCAGCTTGGCCCCGTGGTTGCGAACCCCAGTCCAGGGCGTTCCGTTTTTTCCGGCCTCCACGAGGTCGTCCCACGAGAAGACGTCCGGTTCGGACTTCACCAGCCAATAGGCCATCCCCATCTCCTTCAGGTTGGATTCTCAACGTCCTTGCCGTCCAGCCGCCGCGCCTCCCGCAGGCCGGGAAACATCCACGCCCACGCCCCCGCGACAAAGATCGCGCCGACCCCGCCAATCACCACGGCCGGAACAGCGCCAACCGCCCCGGCGCCGATCACATGCGCCATCGTACCGGCGCGGAATTCGCCTAGCTCGTTCGATGCGGAGACAAAGACCGAGTTCACGGCATTCACCCGCCCACGAACCTCATCCGGCGTCCACAACTGCAGCAGGGTCTCACGGATCACCACGCTCACCATGTCCACGGCGCCCAGCAGGATGAGCGCAAGGATCGAAAGCCAGGCCACGGTCGAAAGCCCGAAGACCACGGTGAACGCCCCGAAGAGCGCGACACAGACGAACATGATCCGTCCGGCATGGTCGCGGATCGGGAAGGCGGCCAACAAGGCGGCGGTTGCAATTGCCCCGATCCCGGGGGCGGCGCGAAGCCACCCCAGGCCCTCGGGCCCGAGCTTCAGGATCTCCTCGGCATATATCGGGAGGAGGGCGATCACGCCTCCCATGAGGACGGCGAAGAGATCGAGCGATATCGCGCCGAGAATGATCTTCTGCTTCCAGATGAAGCGGAACCCCTCCAGCATGTTGGAGAGCGTAGGCCGCTCCTTGGGCGGCGCCTTTGGCGGTTTCGGAATCGCAAAGACCAGCAGCGCCCCGATTATCATGAAGACAAAGGCGATCGTGTAGGCGATCTCGGGCCCATGCCCGTTCAGGAAAGCGCCGAGCCCCGCCTGCCCATTGCCGGCCAGCCAGCTGGCGAAGGCGGGCTCACCCAGTCCCAGCAGCAATCCACCCGCCGCCGGCCCGACAATCGTGGCCGCCTGCCAGGCCGACGAGTTCCAGGTGACCGCATTTGCGAAGTCATGGGCAGGAACGAGGGACACGACGAGCGAAGACGAGGCAGGACCCAGAAAGGCGCGCGCGATCCCGAAGACGACAAGGACGCTCAGCATCAGGACAGCTGTGATCATTCCGCTCCCGGTCAGAAGCGCCATGGCGGCGGCGCATGCGGCAGCCAGCAGGACCGAAAGCCCCATGATCATCCTGCGTCCGAACTGGTCGGCGGCCGTCCCGGTGACGAGCACGAGGAGTGCGAGGGGCAGGAACTGAACGAGGCCGACGAGCCCGGTGAAGAGGGCCGATTTGGTCAGGGCGTAGATGTGCCAGATGACGGCGACCGAGAGGATCTGGGCCCCGAAGGTCGTGAAAACCCGGGCCAGGAAATACAGCACGAACGACCGGTGCCGGAAGGCTGCGAACCTTCCCTCCGGGGGCCTGTCTGCGGCGCCATCGGCAGCTGTTTCGGTCATCTGGGCGAGGGGAGGCGTTCAGGGATTCTCATAAGTCCGCCCCCAATGGCGGCGCCGCGAGACTGCTGGCAAGAGGCGTCACCAAAGATACGGAATTTGCCCTGCGGAACGTAGCGTGCCGTGTGCAGCGCCCAGCCTTCCAGCATCGCCCCGAGCGAATCTCCGGATTCGGACGAATGGGCCGCTTCAACGGGCGCCCGGAATCGGTGCGAAACGCAGCGTTCCGCCTGTTGCGAGCATTATTGGCAGTGCGCTATTGCGTTAGGGATTCCGAAACGCGAGACAGGTTAAGGGGAGCAATTAGAATCCGCGCGAGGTGAGTCGCGCACCCGGAGCCCCGTGCCCATGTTCGGCAAACTGTTCAGCCTCATGTCGACCGACATGGCGATCGACCTGGGTACGGCGAACACGCTGGTCTATGTGAAGGGCCACGGCGTCCAGCTCGATGAGCCATCCGTCGTTGCGTATGTGAACCAGAACGGCCGCAAGGTCGTCCACGCCGTCGGCAAGGAAGCCAAGCTGATGCTTGGCAAGACCCCGATCTACATGGAAGCGGTTCGTCCAATGCGGGACGGCGTCATCGCCGACTTCGAAGTCGCCGAGGAGATGATCAAGCGCTTCATCCAGAAGGTGCAGGTCCGCCGCTCCTTCATTGCCCCGGTCATCATTATCTGCGTCCCCGCCGGCGCGACCCCGGTCGAACGTCGCGCGATCCAGCAGTCAGCCCAGATGGCCGGCGCGCGTCAGGTGCACCTGATCTACGAGCCCATGGCCGCCGCCATCGGCGCGGGCCTCCCGATCGACGAGCCGTCGGGCTCGATGGTGGTCGATATCGGCGGCGGAACGACCGAGGTGGCGGTGCTGTCGTTGGGCGGTCTGGTTTACTCCCGCTCCGTCCGCGTCGGCGGCGACAAGATGGACGATGCGATCGTCAACTACCTCCGCCGCGAAGAGAACCTGTTGATCGGCGAAGCGTCGGCCGAGCGCATCAAGAAGGAAATCGGTACGGCGAAAGCGCCTGAGAACGGCAAGGGCATGTCGCTCGACATTCGCGGCCGAGACCTGATGAACGGCGTGCCCAAGGAAATCGAGATCACCGAAGCCATGGTTGCGAAATCGCTGGCCGAGCCGGTCACGCAGATCGTCGACTCGGTCAAGACGGCGCTTGAGGCGATGCCGCCGGAACTCGCCGCCGACATTGTCGACAAGGGCATCGTGCTCACGGGCGGCGGCGCCCTGTTGCGGAACCTCGACGTTGTGTTGCGCGAGCGAACCGGTCTGCCGGTGACTGTGGCCGAGGACCCGCTGAAATGCGTCGTGCTCGGCTCTGGGAAAGTGCTAGAGAATCTCGACAAGATGAAGGGCGTTCTGGCGCCGGAGGTCTAGGCCTCACGGGCTGAGACGCGGGACAGCGGTGTCCTCAAGACACCGGGGCCTCGGGAGCCAAGATGGCCTGGTATGGCAACAGACGATCCGGACAGCCGCGCCCCGGCGCGCGCGCGATCGTCGTTGGCCTTGGCATATCGATGGTTGGCGCGCTGGCGATCCAGACCTCGTCCACTGTTCGCTCCGGCATCGAAACGTCCCGCAAGTCGATGGATGGCACGATAGCTGGTCTCGCAGGCGTTGCGTCCGGACTTGCCGGCTGGTCGTTCGGCTTCGGCAGCCAGGAAGACGAAGCCCGCATCGCGGAACTCGAAGCCCAGGTCCGCGATCTCCATCGCTGGAAGGAACTTGCCGAGACGATGGCGCTTCGCATGGAGCGCTACGAAAAACTGCTCGACCTCGTCGGCGAGACGCAAGGCCAGTCGGTGACGGCGCGCGTCGTGGCCGAGGAGAACGGTCCCTTTGCCGCCTCCCGTATTGCGAACGCCGGCGCCGCCAACGGCGTGCGCGAAGGGTTTGCGGCAATCAACGAGTACGGCCTGGTCGGCCGCGTCGTGCGGGTCGGTGAATACACCTCGCGCATCCTGATGCTGACCGACTTCGCCAGCCGCATCCCGGTGATGGGCACGCAGTCGGGCGACCGCGCACTTCTGGTCGGCGACAATGGTACGAGCGCGCGCCTGCTCGAGCCGGAGACGCCGGACAAGATCATTCCGGGCGAAGTCTGGGTGACCTCTGGCGATGACGGAAAGATGCCGCTCGGCGTGCGCGTCGGCGTCGCGCGGAAAGACGGCGAGGAGTGGGTGCTCGATCTTGCGCTGCAGGCCCGTCCGATCGATTTCGTGCGCCTCGTCCCGCCGCCCGACTTTGCCGACCCCGATCTGGTGCCCCCGCTTGGCGGCGTGCAGCGGAATACCGACTCGACGCTGCGCACCGTCAGCGTCACGCCGATCGCGCCTGTTCCATCCCCGGCGCCAGGTGGCGCTGCAGTCCCGCCGCCGGCTCGTCCCGCGGGCGGCGCGGCCGCCGGGCAGGGAGGGACGCAGTGACGACGGCGTGGCGTCTCTGGGTGCTGATCCTTGTCGTGCTGGCGGCGCTGACGACAGCATTCGGCATGCGCGTCGGCCTCGGCACGGTTTGGTGGCCGATCGCGGGTCTGTGGCTCGCAGCCGGCTTTGCCGCGTTCGGACTCTCTGTGTGGGTCGCGGGCTGCCTGATCATGCTCGGCCTTGTCATGGATTACATGGGCGAGGCGCCGATCGGCTCCTGGCCGCTGGCGCTGCTTTGCGCCTATGGCGTCGCGCTGATCGCCTGGGATCGCCAGCCGCCCATTCCGGTTGTCGGCGCAGAAGCCATCGCACTGATCGGCGGCATCATCGCCGTCAGCCTCGCGCTCGGCTTGGCGGGCAGCATTGCCGGTCATCCGGGCTTTGCGCGTGGAGCGCTGACGGGTGATTTCATCATGACCGCGATCCTGTATCCGCTCGCACGTTTCGTGATCCTGCCGGCCAGCATCAGGGTAGCCAGACGATGAGTAGAGACTGGAAAAACCTTTTCCCCTCGCGCCGGATGATCTTCCTCTCCGGCGGCGGCGTGGTGTTCCTCGGCCTCACGGCGCGGCTTGCCGAGCTGCAGCTGTTCCGCCAGCAGGAATTCGAGACAAAGGCGCGCGAGGTTCGCATCAAGCTCGAGCCGGCGCCGCCGCACCGCGGCACGATCTACGATCGCAATGGCCGCGAGCTTGCCAGTTCGAAGCGCAATTTCTACGTCACGCTGCGTCCCGAAGTCGCCAGCGCCTCGCGCGACAAGCTGACCCGCCAGGCCGAGATCGGCGACGTCATCGAACGCATCGGCAAGCTGTTGCGCCTGAGTGACGCCAAGAAGCGCTCGCTGCTGCAGGACGCGACCACCCCGCCGGCCCACCGCGACGTCCTCGTGGCCGACGACCTGACATGGGAAGAGTTCGCGCAGGTCAATGTGATGGCGCCCGAACTCAACGGCATCAGTGCGGAGGTGGGCGAACTGCGCTCCTATCCGCTGCAGGCGGCGTTTTACCACACGATCGGGTACGTCCAGAAAGCCAACGAGGCCGACATCTCGCGCATGGTCGATGCAGAGCTGGCTGCGGCCGGCGAGACGCTCGATTCGCCTGAAGGCAAGAAGCGCGCGGTGGCTGTGCGGCGGCTCTACAAGCATCCCGCGATGCGCGTCGGCAAGCAGGGCATCGAAGCCTATGGCGAGATGGCGCTCAAGGGCGAGCCGGGCAATGAACGTCTGCTGCAGAACGCCACCGGCCGCGTCATCGATCGCCTGCCCAGCGAAGATCTCGCGGGCAAGCCAGGCGCCGACGTCGTTCTCTCGATCGACGCCGAACTGCAGAGTATCGCCATCCGGCGTTTCGGCGTCGAAGCCGGCAGCGCGGTGATGATCGACATCGCAACCGGTGAAGTCGTTTGCATGATGTCGACGCCGTCGCCTGACCCGAACCTGTTCGTCAGCGGCATTGCATCGGCGCCGTACAAGGCCCTGCGCGAGGACGAGCGCAACCCTCTCTATCACAAGGCCTATGACGGCGTTTATCCGCCGGGCTCGACCTTCAAGATGGTCGTTGCCGCCGCTGCCCTTGAGAGCGGCGCGATGAAGCCGGAGGATCAGGTAAGCTGCCCCGGCAAGGCCTGGTACTACACCCGTTTCTACAACTGCTGGCGGCCGGAAGGGCATGGCGTGGTCAACCTCCACACCGGGCTGCAGAAATCCTGTGACTGTTATTTCTACCGTGCGGCGCAGAGGACCGGCATCGAAGAGATCGCCAAGGTCGCGAAGCGCTTCGGCCTGGGCCACCGCTATGAGCTGGGCATCACGGGCGGCAAGTCAGGGGTGGTTCCGAACAACGAATGGAAGCTGACCAACCCTCGTATCAAAGAGAAGTGGTATGACGGCGACACGATCAGCGCGGGCATCGGGCAGGGCTATGTGACGGCGACGCCGTTCGAGCTTGCCGTCATGGTCGCGCGGATCGCGGGCGGACCGCAGATGCCGGATCCGCACATGATCGTCGGCGGCATCCGCGTGCCCGACAATACGATCACCCCGATGGGAGAGTTCAAGCCGGGCGTGCTCGAAGCCGTGCGCGCAGGCATGTTCGCGGTGACGTCCGAAGGCGGCGGCACAGCCGTGCGCTCGGGCGAACTGGACCCCGAAGGCAAGCTGCCGGCGCCCTATACAAACGCGCGGATGGCCGGCAAGTCGGGATCGGCGCAGGTGCGCGTCATCACTGCGGCTGAACGAGATTCGCGCGGTCGCGCCATCGCGAACGACAAGCTGCCATGGAAGTTGCGCGACCATGCGCTCTTTGTGGCGTTCGCACCCGCGGACAATCCGCGTTATGCGGTATCGGTCATCGTCGAGCATGGCGGGTCGGGCTCCAGCGTTGCAGCGCCGATCGCGCGTGATCTGCTGGCCGAAGCGCTCAGGATAGATCCCGGCGCCAGGAAGGCGTTCGTTCCCCGCGCGCGCGACCTTGCCGCCGCAGCCGCCGAAAGCGGGAAGCAGCCGACATGATGATCCGCAAGGATACGCTGCTCTACAAGGTCACGCAGCTGCACTGGTTCCTGCTGCTGACCATCATCGCGATGGCGATGTTCGGCTCGCTTATCCTGTTTTCCGCGGGCTCGAGCGCGCACGACCTGGAAACCGGTCTCCTCAAGATCGATGCCCGCTATGCGATGGATCACATCTTCCGCTTCACCATCATGCTGGGCGTCGCCCTGTTCGTCGCCCTTCTGCCGCTCAGGCTATGGGCGGCGCTCGCCTATCCGGGCTATGCGGTCGGTATCGTTCTGCTGTTCGGCGTCGAGGTGGCGGGCAACATCGTCAACGGATCGCAGCGCTGGCTGACGATCGGGCCGCTGACACTCCAGCCCTCGGAACTGATGAAAATCGCCGTGCCGCTGGCCGTAGCGCGATACTATCATCAGGTCTTCGCCTCTGGCCGCACCAGCCTCTGGATTCACATCGTCGCCCTGATCGTGGTGCTCATCCCGGTCGGCTTCGTGCTGAAACAGCCCGACCTTGGCACCGCGCTGATGATTCTCGGCGCCGGCTGTTCGGTGATCTTCTTCGCGGGCATCAGCCTTCGCATCGTGGGCGGCATCATCGTGCTGCTCATCGCGATGGCGCCGGTGGTCTACTTCTTCGGCCTGCACGACTACCAGCGCGAGCGCATCCACACGATGTGGGACCCGGCGGCTGATCCGCTGGGCGCGGGCTACCAGCTCCAACAGGGCATGATCGCCATCGGTTCGGGCGGGCTTGCTGGCAAGGGCTTCATGGAAGGCGCCCAGAAAGAGCTGGAATACATCCCCGAACAGCACACCGACTTCATCTTCACGATCGTGGCGGAGGAGTTCGGCTTCGCGGGGTCGATGGTGATGCTGGCGGCCTGGGCCATCGCCATTGTGCAGGGCATGTCGATTGCGGGCAGTTCGCGAAGTTCGTTCGGCGCACTTGCAGCGGCAAGTTTCACGACAACCCTGCTTCTGTATGTCGGCATCAATATCGGCATGGTCATCGGCCTGCTGCCCGTGGTGGGCATACCCTTGCCCCTAATCTCATACGGGGGCACGGCTATTGTCACGGTCATGGTCGGATTCGGGTTGTTGATGGCTGTACACCTCAACCGCGCGAACGATATGACCCTTCGCGGCCTGCTCTAGGTCCGGCGTCCTGCCGGCCCGTCGATCGGGTCCGGATTTGAGCGCGACTTGGGGCGGAACAGGGCGGGACATCATGACGATTGCCGGGCGGGTCGACCGCAAGAGCGAAACCTGGTCATCCCGGTTCGGGTTCGTCATGGCGGCCGTTGGTTCGTCCATCGGCCTCGGCAATCTGTGGCGCTTCACCTACACGACGGGAGAGAATGGCGGTGGGGCGTTCGTGCTCGCCTATCTCCTGTGTCTTGCGCTGATCGCATTCCCGCTGCTCGCCGCCGAATATGCTGTCGGCCGTCGGTCTGGTCATTCGGCGGTCGAGAGCGTGCAGGCGCTGGCGCGCGCCTCCGGCAAGAGCGAGTGGTGGGGCGGCGTCGCATGGCTCGGCATGCTGTCGGCGTTCTTTATCCTGACATTCTACTGCGTCGTCTCGGCCTGGTTCATGGCCTACATTCCCTTCGCCATCTCGGGCGTGTTCGCGCTTGATGGCGGTTCGATCGAGGCATCTGCCGCTCGCTTCGAGGATGTGACGGGGAGGACGAACCTTCCGCTGCTGCTGGTCTACCTCGCGATATTCATAGGCGCGGCCGTTGTCGTGGTTGGACGCGGCGTGAAGCGGGGGATCGAGCGGGCGTCGACCATCCTGATGCCCGTGTTCATTCTCGTTCTGCTGATCCTGCTCGGCTTCGGAATCGCGGAGGGCGCGTTCGGCGAGGCGGCAGCGTTTCTGACGCGGGTGAGGGCGGAGGATTTCTCCTTCTCCATGCTGCTCGATGCGCTGGCGCAGTCCTTCTTCGCAACCGGCGTCGGCGCGGCCGTGATGATCACCTATGGCGCCTATCTCAAGACAGATGCAGACGTGCCGCGCTCATCGGCCATCGTGGCGCTGGCCGATACAGCGGTCGCACTGGTCGCAGCCTTCGTGGTGTTCTCGCTGGTCTTTGCGGTTGGCAGTGAGCCGAACTCCGGGTTCAGCCTGCTGTTCGTGAACCTGCCGATCGGCCTCGCGCAAATGCCGTTCGGGGCCATCATCGGCGGCGCATTCTTTCTGCTCGCGCTGTTCGCAGCTCTCGCCTCGTCGATCTCGTTGCTTGAGGTGGCGGTCTCCTGGCTTGACGAGCGTACCGGCGTCACGCGCTGGGGCGCGGCCATGGGCGTGGGCTTTGCTGTGTTCGTGATCGGCGCGGGCTATGTCTACAGCCGCGAATACATCGGCTTCGTCGACTTCGTGGCGTCGTCGCTGTTGATGCCCATAGGCGGCCTGCTGATGGCGATTTTCGCCGGCTGGGTAATCGAGAAGAAGATGATGCAGGCCGAGTTCGGCATGCCTTTCTTCCGCGTCTGGAGCGTGCTGGTGCGCTGGGTCATCCCGATCGCGATCGGCGTGATCCTGGTGCTCGGCATCCGTGAGAAGCTGGATGCGGCAGGCGCTGGAATGGTGATCGATAGCGCGCTGACGGCGACGGATTGATCCTGCAGACCGCTTTGATTGCGCGGACATCTGAATCTGGTTGTGCTAGCTTCGACCGCCAGAGGATAGCAGATGAACGACTCAAGCGGCAAAGAGCTGGCCTACCACCATGCGGAGATTGCGCGTCTGACAGCGGCGATCGCCGCTGCAAGGCCGGACGCCCGCACCACCAACGCCTTGCGCACGAAGCTCAGGCATCATGAAAACCGGATCGGCCGGCCTGTTGGACTCTCGATCCCGACCACGCCCTATTGATGGAAGCGCCTTCGGGGCTGATCTGCCCCGGATGTAGTCGCATGGCCAAACATTTGCGGCAGCGGGCATGCGTGGCCGTCCAGCAGGGGCGGAACTAGCCCACCTTCTCCGCCAGCCAGTCGCTCGCCTTCACCAGCTCCGAGATGATACCCGGCTCCAGCGAGGAATGCCCCGCGTCGGGCACGATCTTCAGCTGCGACTTCGGCCAGACCTTGTGCAGTTTCCAGGCTGAATCGAGCGGCGTCACGACGTCGTAGCGGCCGTGGACGATCACACCGGGCAGGTCGCCGAATTTCGCCGCCTGCTCCAGCAGCCAGCCATCCTTCTCGAAGAAGCCCTTGTTTACGAAGTAGTGGCACTCGATGCGTGCAAAGGCGTCGAGGAAATCCGCCTCGTCGAAACGGGGAGGGCGTTGCTTCGGCCCCTGGATCGACAGCGTCTCGCCTTCCCAGCGCGCCCACGCGGCGGCGGCTTCGGCGCGCGCCTGCGCGTTCTTGCCGGTGAGGCGCTTATGGAAGGCCTTGAGCAGGTCGTCGCGTTCATTCTCGGGGATTGGCGCGAGGTAGCGATCGAAGGCGTCGGGGAACAGGTTGCTTGCGCCTTTCTGGTAGAACCAGCTGATCTCGTGTTCAGTCAGCAGGAAGATGCCGCGTAGCATGAGACCCAGCACCTGCTTTCGGTGCATCGCGGTATAGGCGAGGGCGAGCGTCGATCCCCACGACCCGCCGAACACCACCCACTTCTTGACGGCGAGATGCGCCCGAAGCGTTTCCATGTCGCGGACAAGGTCCCAGGTGGTATTGTCCCTGAGTTCCGAGTGCGGGCTGGAACGGCCGCAGCCACGCTGGTCAAACAGGATGATGCGATAGCGCCGCGGGTCGAAGAACCGCCGCATTTCCGGGCTGGAACCGCCGCCCGGTCCGCCATGCAAGGCGACCACCGGAATGCCGTCCGGGTGCCCGCTCTCCTCCCAGTAGAGTTCGTGCATGCCGCTGACTGCAAGCCGCCCGGTGCGCCGGGGCTCGACCGACGGGTAAAGACTGCGGCGGGGGCGATCATCGTTCATCGTTGTTTCATCTACCGGCAGCCATCCTTGCGTCAACCAATACATCTTCTGTTGCAGGCGAGTTTGTCTTCTGGTGCGACCTATCTATAAAGATCAACAAATCCGCGAACTTTTCGGGTCAGGTTCGGTGCAGACAATACGTTCGGTCGTCTTTTGCCTCGCGCTGTCGGTTGGCGCCGCAGGCTGTGCGACAGTCTCCGTCTACGAACCGGTCACTGCAGAGGTTTCGCTGACCGAAGAGCAGTCACTGCTGCACAGGGCGTCCGAGGCCTTCAGCAAGGATACGCGGAACAAGAAACTGGCGACAGGCGAGGCGAGCCTCTCATCGCTAGCGGACATGTTCAGCGGCAACCGCTCTGACGAGGGCGCCTATTGGCGGACGATCGGCGCGGACCGGTCCTCACCGGCCGTCGTGGTCGCCCGGGTCAGGGACGACATGACAATGGCTGCGCGCGGCCTTGCCCGGCTTGATGGCATGGCGCGTGGGCTGATCGTTTCGGGCGACCTGGTGCGCGACGATGTCTCGGCGTTCGAAGGCGCCCTGATCCATGCCCGGCAGGCGCGTGACTCGTTCTCCGACGCGCTAGCGCAGGCGAACAAGAGGGCCGAAGCCGAGTACCAGATTTCGCTGGAACTGGCGCCGCTGGATGAAGTGTTGCTGAAGGCGCGTGAAACCGCTGACGACCTTGCCGCCGCAAGGGGGCAGGCCGGCGAGCCCGTCGGAAGCTAGTTCTGTTTCTGGGCGACCGCCGCCGACAGGCCAAGCAGCAGCCAGCCGGCGATGAACGCCACCCCGCCCACCGGCACCAGAAAGCTAACCGCATCCAGCGACGTCGGCGTCATTGCGATCCCGCCGAGCATGATCTTTCCGATCTGCACCCCCGAGAACATCGGAACACTCAGGACAAACGCCCAGCCCGCAGCATACTGCAGCAGGTTCCGGAATGGCAGGATGGCGGCGATCACCGCTGCAAGTGTGTGGGCAAACCCATAGACAAAGGCGCTGTGCCACCGGGTCGTCTCCTCCGAGGGAACAAGCGCATGCCCGCCCGAGGCGCCCGCCGCGACCAGCAACAAACCCAGTAGCGCCGCTGCAACGATCAGTGCACGCATCAAGTCTCCGTGGGAACCTTGGCCTTTCGAGCAGGTAAACATCACCACACGCCAGCAGTTTAGGCGAGAGCTCCCCGCGTGGGGCCGCAACCTCCGCGCGAACCGCGTCGCACATGGCCAAGTTTGGTGTTTCCTACATGATTGTACCTTAAGTCTGAAGCATGGCGATCAATTCAACACGATTTCAGGTGGAGTCCGCGCCGGACGGAAGGCAGGTCCTTCTCGTCGCCGGGGACTGGACCGTGTGGACTGTCGCAACGGTCGAAGAAAAACTGCGGACGACCAAGGTTTCCTCCAACGCAATCCTGGACGTCAGCGAACTTGAGCGGATCGACACGTCGGGAGCCTACCTGATCGATCGCGCATTTGGCGCGCTGGAAGGCGTGGACGACCCGATCGAAATGCGCGG
>Ga0315902_10004370_pt1 | contig 20482 bp, 17 predicted proteins | sample LakEriMetagenome_9_FD_203523 | JGI IMG/M metagenome (GOLD analysis project Ga0315902, IMG submission 203523) | Freshwater fungal communities from buoy surface, Lake Erie, Ohio, United States - Buoy 12 MA117 | ecosystem: Environmental > Aquatic > Freshwater > Lake > Lake biofilm | place: USA... | reverse complement strand
CGAGCGGCATGTCCGATAGCGCGAGGGCCGCAGCCGCGCCGGTGATGGCGAGCACGTCGGCGTCGTTGTCCTTGTCGGCCGAGAGCACGAACGCGATGACCTGCGTCTCGAAGCTCCAGCCAGCCGGAAACAGCGGGCGGATGGGCCGATCGATGACGCGGCTGGTCAGCGTCTCCTTCTCGGTGGCCTTGCCTTCGCGCTTGAAGAACCCGCCGGGAATGCGACCCGACGAGTAGGCGTACTCGCGGTAGTCGACGGTCAGCGGCAGGAAGTCGATGCCTTCGCGGGGGCTGCCGGCGTGGCAGGCCGTCACGAGTACCATGGTGTCGCCCATGCGAACGACCACCGAGCCGTGGGCCTGCTTTGCCCACTTGCCCGTCTCGATCGTCAGCGACCGACCCCCGAATGAAATTTCACTGATGTGCATAGGGAACCTTTCGACCGTGGTCGCCGAGGCTCCCTTCGTGGGGCGCCTCGGCCACCGGCCGGAAACCGATGTCTGTAACCGAACTACTTGCGGATACCCAGTCGCTGGATGAGCGAGGCGTAGCGGTCGATGTCCTTGCTCTTCAGGTAATCGAGCAGGCGACGACGCTGGCCGACGAGCTTGAGCAGACCACGACGCGAATGGTGATCCTTGGCGTGGGTCTTGAAGTGTTCGGTCAGGTAGGAGATGCGATCGCTCAGCAGGGCCACCTGCACTTCAGGTGAGCCGGTATCGCTGGCGTGAGTCTTGTAATCGCCGATGAGGGCGACCTTCTTGTCCTTGGTCAGTGCCACGGTGCCTCCACGCACGGCCCAGAGGCAGCGGGATGCTGCGGGTCCAGACCGCCGTCTATGACGACAGACGCTGTCGTCAGGAAACCTCAAGCTTAGTCCAAAACCTGCAAGGACACCTAGCCCAAAACCACGGACGGGTGCAGCCAGCCAGCTTGCCTCGACGGCACCCCGAGCCCAAGCAGGCCCCCCCGTTCATCAAACAGCCGCGTCAGGGCCGGTGCATCCGACCAGCCCGGTGGGCACGGCAGGTCGACGCCCTTCCGAGCCCGGGCGGCCATGTCGGCGTCCAGGTGTACTGCCGGCCGATCCGTCAACAGGGCCGCCATCGGGATGAGGCGCCCCTCAATCGTGGCCCGGTCGGCCGTGACCAGCGTGTCGAGCGTGACCGCATCCTCCACGGAGAAGGTGCCCGACCGCGTGCGGCGCAGCTGCTCGAGCACCGCGCCGCAGCCAAGGACCTGACCGAGGTCGTGGGCGAGGGAGCGCACGTAGAAGCCCGGCGAGACGGTCATCGAGACGACGGCGCGCTCGCCGTCGTAGTCATCCAGTGACAGCGCGTGCACGTGCACGGCGACCGGCGTCAGGGTGGGCGGGGCTTCGCCAGCCCGGCGCGCCAGGTCATAGGCCCGGTGGCCGTCGACCTTCTTTGCGGAGAAGGCCGGGGGCACCTGCATCTGGGGGCCGCGAAACCGTTGGAGCGCCTGCTCGAGGGCGTCGCGGGTGGGGCGGGCGTCGCTCTGGCCGCACACCTCGCCCAGGCTGTCGTAGGTGGTGGTGATTTCCCCGAACCGGATGGTCGCCTGGTAGGTCTTGTCGCTGGCCATCAGGTACTGCACGAGGCGGGTTGCCGGACCGACGGCCAGGGCGAGCACGCCGGTGGCGAGCGGGTCGAGGGTGCCACAGTGTCCGATGCGGCGCTCGCCGAGCACCCGCCTGGCCACGGCGACCACGTCGTGTGACGTGGGGCCCTGCGGCTTGTCGACCACCAGCACGCCGGCGATCATGCCTGGACTGCGGCGCACAGCAGCGGCGTCAGCCGCCCGAGGCACTCGTCGTAGGTGCCGGCCACTGAACAGCCCGCCGCGTTGGTGTGGCCTCCGCCGCCAAAGCCGCGCGCAATGGTGCCGATGTCTACGGCGCCCTTTGACCGAAGGCTGAGGCGCCAGTCGTGGTCGCCGGCTTCCTTGAGGAACGCCACGGCCTGGATGTCCTTCACGGTCAGGGGGAAGTTGATGAGCCCCTCGGTGTCGTCGTAGGTGCCGCCGAGGCGCGCGGCCATCTCGCGCGTGATGTGCAGGATGGCGACGCGACCGTCGGCCAGCGTGGTCATCGTGTTGAGCACGGCACCGAAGATGCGCACGCGCCCCAGTGAGTTGCTGTCGTAGTGCGTGCGGGCAATCCACTGCGGGTCGGCGCCGGCCGCCACGGCTCGGGCCGCCAGGTGGTAGGTGCGCGGCGTCAGGTGCGAGAAATGGAACGACCCGGTGTCCGTCAGGATGGCGAGGTACAGGTGCGTCGCCATGGCGGGGGTGAGCGACACCCCGAGGGCGTCGATAATCGTGAAGGCCTGTTCGCCGCATGCCGCGGCCTGCTCATCAATCCAGTTGACGGTTCCGTAGCCGGTATTGCCCGGATGGTGGTCGATGTTGATGACCGGTGACTGATCGAGGCCACGGACGCCGCACCGCGAGAGGCTGCTGCACTCCATGACCAGCACCGCGTCGACGCATTCACGCACGTCGGTGGTGACCATCAGCTCCCCAACATGGGGAAACGCCGCCAGGTACGCCGGGGGCACCGCCTCCATGACCACGGTGGCGTGCTTGCCTAGCGACTGCAGTGCCAACGCCATGGCGAACGCCGACCCGATGGCGTCGCCGTCGGGCCGCTGGTGAGACGTGACGAAGAACCGCCGCCCCTGCTGCAGCCGGTGAATCAGGTCGTGCGGAGGGCTACTTGCGAGGGTCATCCGTCGCCTTGGGTGGTACCGGCGAATCGACCAGGGCGTTCAGTTCGGGGTGCGCCTCGCGCTCGCTGTGCAGTTCCTGGATGATCTGCTCGATGCGATCGGCCGCGGCGATCGAGTCGTCGTACTGAAATTTGAGCTCGGGCACCCGACGCAGCATGAGTCGCTGGCTCAGCAGATGCCGCAGATACGGGATGGTGCGGTTCAGTGCCTTGGCGGTGACCTGCCGCTCCTTGTCGTCGCCGAGCGCGGTCCAGTAGACCCGCGCCAGCGACAGATCGGCCGTCACCTTGACGCGCGTCAGGGTGACCAGGCCCACGCCCGGGTCGGCCACCTCGGTGGCGAGCATCTGACTCAGTTCCTCGCGGATCTGCTCCGCGATTCGCTCGACGCGATGGGCCAGAGCCATGACAGCAGCCTAGGCGCCAGCCGCGACGCGATTGATCTGGAACACCTCGATGGTGTCGCCGATCTGGATGTCGTCCCAGCCCTGGAGACCGATGCCGCACTCGACTCCGGCCTTGACCTCGGACACATCGTCCTTGAAGCGCTTGAGCGAGGCGAGGCGGCCTTCCCACAGCTTGTCGCCGCCGCGCATCAAGCGGGCCTGGGCATCGCCCTGGCGAGTGATGCGGCCATCGCTGACCACGCAGCCCGCCACGGTACCCAGCTTGGGCACCTTGAAGGTGTCGCGCACGGTCGCGCTGCCGAGCCGCACTTCCTTGAGGGTGGGTTCGAGCAGGCCGGTCATGGCCTTCTGGATTTCGTCGGTCACCGTGTAGATGACCGTGTGGTGCCGGATGTCGACCTTCTCGCGTTCGGCCACGTCGGCCGCATTGCGATCGGGCTTGACGTTGAAGCCGATGACGATGGCGTTCGAGGCACTGGCCAGCAGCACATCTGACTCGTTGATGGCGCCGACACCCGAATGGATGATCTTGACGCGGGTCTTGTCGTCGGACAGCTTCGCCAGCGAGTCTGCCAGCACTTCGGCCGAGCCCTGGACGTCGGCCTTGATGATGATGGGCAGGTCCTTCAGGCCCGAGTCGGACAGCTGCGCCTGGAGTGACTCGAGTGTGAGGCGGCTGCCCTTGGCGCCAAGGGCCTTTTCCTTGGCCTTGGTCTGGCGGAACGAGGCAATCTGGCGCGCCTTGGCCGGGTCGGCCACTGACTGGAAGGGCTCGCCGGGCGAGGGGAGGGTCTCGAGGCCGAGCACTTCGACCGGCGTCGACGGGCCGGCCAGCTTGACTGAGCGCCCACGGTCGTCGATGAGGGCGCGCACGCGGCCCACCACCGAACCGGCGATAACGTTGTCACCGACCCGCAGCGTGCCGTTCTGGACCAGCACGGTCGCCACCGGACCGCGACCGCGGTCGAGCTTGGCTTCAAGGACGGTGCCGACGGCGGAGCGCTTGGGATTGGCCTTGTGTTCGCCGATGTCCGTGACCAGCAGGACCATGTCGAGCAGCGTGTCGAGATTGGTCTTCTGTTTGGCGGACACCTCGACGAACACGGTATCGCCGCCCCAGTCTTCGGGCATCAGGCCCAGTTCGGCCAGCTGACGCTTCGGAACCTCGGCATTGGCGCCCGGCTTGTCGATCTTGTTGACCGCCACGATGATGGGCACTCCGGCCGCCTTGGCGTGGTCAATGGCCTCTCGCGTCTGCGGCATGACCCCGTCGTCGGCAGCGACCACGAGGATGACCACGTCGGTGATTTTCGCGCCGCGGGCGCGCATGAGGGTGAATGCCGCGTGGCCGGGCGTATCGAGGAAGACAATCGACTTGTCTTTCTTCTCGCCCACACCGGTGACCAGGTAGGCCCCGATGTGCTGCGTGATGCCGCCGGCCTCGCGCTCGGCCACGCGGGTGGTGCGAATCGAGTCGAGCAGCGTGGTCTTGCCGTGATCGACATGGCCCATCACCGTGACGACCGGGGCGCGCGGGATGAGGTCGGCCGGATCCACCGCCTCCGACTCGGTCTCGATGAGGTCTTCCTCGTATGTGCGGGTCTCGACGTCGGCGCCGAACGAACGCGCAATTTCCCGAGCGGTGTTCATGTCGAGCACCGAATTGATGGTCATCATCATCCGGCGGTCGAGCAGGGCCTTCAGCACATCCTTGGCGCGGGCCTCAAGCTTGTCGGCCAGATCTTTGACGGTCATCCCCTCGGCGAGCGTGATGGTGCGCGACACAGGCGGCAGGGCCACCGGCGGAGGTGCCGGGGGCATGCGCTGCAGGGCATCGCGCCGCTGCGAGGGCTTCTGTCCGCCGCCGGTCGGGCGGGGACGGAACGACTGTCCGTAGGGCGGCCGCGGGCCACCCGGAGGCGGCATGCCGGGGCGGCCGGGCATCCCCCCGGGGCTCATGCCCGGACGGATGGGCGGCGAGGGCAGCGGACGCGGCCCGCCGAGCATGGCGGCCGTTCCCGGTGGGCGTGAGCCCATCGGATAGGGGGCACGGGGGCCTCCGGGCCGGGGCGTCGGCGTGGCCAGCGTGCCAGTCGCACGGGGCGGTACGGCCGGACGCGGCGGCTGCTGGGGCACCACCGTCCGCTTGGGCACAAGCGGGGGCGCGGTCGGTGGAGCCTGTCCGGGTTCCTCGACGCGGAGCCGGATGCTGGGGGGAATGAATCGTCCCGTCGGCCGCTGCTCCCTGATTTGTTCGGCAGGGGCGACGGCCGGGGCCGGCTTGGCCTCGGGTGCCGGCATGGCGGGCGTGGGCGGCGTCGATTCAGTCACGGGGGCGACAGCCACCGGCGGTTCGAGAGGCACCTCGGGAGCGGCGGCCACCGGCGCTGGCGGCGCCGGCGGCTCGACGGCCGGTGGCGGCGGAGGGGCCGGGGCCGCGGCCGCAGGAACCTCGATCTCGGGTTCGACCGGCACGGGCGGCTGAACGTCAACCGGTGCCTCTGGAGCGGCCTCAGAGTACTCGACCGGTTCGCTGCCCCCCGTGAGGGCGGCCATCTCGTCAGATGACGCGGCCGCCGACGTGGCGGGCTTGATCAGCGTCGGCTTCTTGACCAGGCGTGGAGGGCCGAGGGCGGGGGCCGCCGGCTTGGGTGGTTCGGGCGCGGCCGGGCCGGGCTTCTTCGCCTTGACCGGTTTGGCCGCCTGCTCCGAGAACACGTCGCCCTTGGGCAGCTCGATGCCCCGCTGACGCGCGTGGCGATCGACAAACTGCCGCGCCACGATTTCCTCGAGGGTGCTCGAGGCGCTCTTGAGCTCGATGCCGTGGTTCTTCTTCAGCAGATCCAGCACATCCTGGCTGGACATGTTGAGCAGCTCGGCGACTTTATAAATCCGGACAGTGGCCATTCGTGGTGTGTACTCTCGGGGACCAGGTTACGCCTGCACGTCGTCGTGCGCCGCGGTCGCCGCCTCTTCAGTCGGAGCCTCCGGGGCGCTCTCGGCGGCTGCCTCGAGCTCGCCGAACTGCGCCTCGACCTCGCGGCGCTTCTCTTCCTCGCTCTTGATGTCGATGCGCCAGCCGGTCAGTTTCGCGGCGAGGCGCACGTTCTGGCCCTTCTTCCCGATGGCCAGCGACAGCTGCTTGTCCTCCACGACCACTTCCATCACGCGGTTGGGCTCGTCGATGATGGTCACCCGCTGCACCTTGGCCGGCGAGAGGGCATTGGTCACAAACTGCACCGGGTCTTCCGAATACTCGACAATGTCGATCTTCTCGCCACGCAGCTCGCGGATGATGGCCTGGACGCGGTTGCCCTTCATGCCGACGCAGGCGCCGACAGGGTCGACGTCGCGCTCGCGGGAGTAGACCGCCACCTTGGCGCGGTCGCCCGCCTCGCGCACAGCACCACGGACCAGCACGGTGCCGTCGTAGATTTCCGGCACTTCCTGCTCAAACAGTTTGATGAGCAGCGCCGCATCCGTGCGTGACAGCACAATCTGCGGGCCCTTGACGCCCTTGCCAACGGCGCGAATGACGGCGCGGATGCGGTCGCCCTGGGCGTAGCTTTCCGCCCGCGACTGCTCCTTGCGCGGCAGGATGGCCTCGATGCGCCCCAGTTCGACGATGATGTCGCCCTGCTCGAACCGCTTCACCAGGCCGCTCATCACCTCGCCGACGCGCTGGTGATACTCCGCGTAGACGTTCTCGCGTTCCGCCTCGCGGACCTTCTGGAAGATGACCTGCTTGGCGGCCTGTGCCGCAATGCGGCCCAGAGCCTCGGTCGACTTGGGGAACTCAATCTGGTAGCCGGCCTCGACCTCGGCGTCCTCGCCGTAAATCTCCCGGGCTTCGGCCACGGAAATCTCGGTGTCCGGATCGGTCACCGCGTCGACAATGGTCTTGACGGCGAACAGTTCGACCTGGCCGATCTCCGGATTGAACTTGGCCTTGAGCGCCTCGTTGGTCTTGAACACCTTGCGCGACGCCGTGACAACCGCTTCCTCCATCGCCTCGATGACGATGTGCGGGTCGATGCCCTTCTCCTTGGCCAGCGCGTCAATGGTCTGCAGCAGCGGATTCGTGCTCATGTCAGCTTAGAACTCCACATTGAGACGGGCGCGGGCGATCTGCCCAATCGGCATCCGCACCAGTCGACCCCCCTCTGACTCAAACAGCACCTCGTCGCCGTCGACGCCCCGCAGGTGGCCCGTGAAGGCCGTCTGCCGTTCAATCGGCGCGCTCAGCACCACCTTCGCCCGCCGACCGGCGAACCGACGGTAATCGTCGGCACCGCGCAGCGGACGGTCCAGCCCCGGCGACGACACCTCGAGGGTGTAGCCGTCGGCCGGTACGACCTCCTCCACATCGAGGAGGGCGCTCAGTTCCTCGCTGACCCGAGCGCACTCGTCCAGGCTCACGCTGTCGGCCGGCGTGGCCGACGGGCCCGGCTTGTCGAGCACCACCCGCAGCACGTGCGTGCGCCCCTCGCGGCGCAGGTCCACGTCAAAGATTTCGAGGCCGTAACTGGCTGCCACGCGAGCCGCCAGCGTTCGCACCTGTTCCAGCGGGCCCACAACAAGCCCCCACAAACAAAAAAGAGCGGGCTACAAGGCCCACTCTGGTTATCCAGCCTTAGAACCGAATCCTGATGATAGCACAGGGGGAGGCCCCCCCTTTTGGGAGTTCCGTCAGCCCACCGGGCGACCGACCAGGTCGTACTCGTCCGCCCCCACAATCTCCACGGCAAGCTTCCGGCCGGGCACGAGCAGCTCGGGCTCGGCCTCGGTGAGGTAGACCACCGGGTCGATGTCTGGGGCCTGCCCCTCCAGTCGGGCGCGCCACACCCAGTCGTGCTCGGGCGACGGGCCGTCGACCATCACGTCAACCACCTGCCCGACCCGCGAGGCCTGCCGGCGGGTCACCAGTTCCTGCTGGGTCGTCATCAGGCGGGCCTGCCGGGCGGCCTTCTCCTCGGCCGGTACATCGTCGGCGAGCGTGAAGGCGGAGGTGCCCTCCTCGTGGGAATAGGTGAACACGCCGACATGGTCGAAGCCGATGGTGCGGATGAAGTCGTCCAGGACGTCGACGTCCGCCTCGGTCTCGCCGGGGAACCCCGTAATGAAGGTGGTGCGCAGGGTGACGCCGGGAACACGGGCCCGGATGTTGGTGAGCAGGCGCTCATAGGAGGCCCGGGTGCCGGGGCGCTTCATCCGGCGCAGCACGGCATCGGAGGCGTGCTGGAGTGGGAGGTCGATGTACTTGCACACCTTGTCGAGGCTGGCGACGGCCTCGATGACCTCGTCGGTGATGGTGGTCGGATAGAGGTAGAGCATCCGGATCCACTGAAGCCCGTCCACCTCGTTGAGCGCCCGCAGCAGGGCCGGCAGCTCGCCGCGGGCCCCGCGGTCGATGCCGTAGAACGTCGTGTCCTGCGAGATCAGGAGCAGTTCCCGGACGCCGTCGGCCGCCAGCTGGCGGGCCTCGCGCACAATCGAGTCGATGGAGCGGCTGCGGTAGTGGCCGCGCATCTTCGGGATGATGCAGAAGGCGCACTTGTAGTCGCACCCCTCTGCAATCTTCAGATAGGCGTAGTGGCCGGGCGTGGCCCGTCGGCGCGGCGTGTCGGCGTCGTACAGATACGTGGGCAGATCGACGCCGAATACCGGGGCCTCGGCCGAGGGCGGTGGTGCGGTCGCCTGCGCGGCCGGGGCGGCAGACTGCTCGTCACGCCGATAGAAACGCAGGGGCGCCACTCCGGGCGCGCCGCCAGAGGCCGGCCTCCCCGCCCGCGGCGCGAGCAAATCAACCAGGCCCGTGACCTCACCCGTGCCCAGGACCGCGTCGATCTCCGGAATTTCGGCCTGCAGTTCAGAGCGGTAGCGCTCGGCCATGCAGCCGGTGACCACCAGCCGGCGTCCCGGCGCCGCCTTCTTGAGCTCGGCCATTTCGAGAATGGCGTCTACGGACTCCTGCTTGGCCCGGTCGATGAACGCGCAGGTGTTCACGACCAGCACATCCGCGTCGGCGGCCTCAGGGGTGATGACGTGGCCAGCCTGCTCGGCCAGGCCGAGCATGACCTCCGAGTCGACCAGATTCTTCGGACAGCCCAGCGAGACGACGCCAATTTTCACGGAAACAGAGCTCCTTGCAGGTTGAGGACGATGCGGCCGTGCTCAGGGGTAGAGCCGGTAGAGCATGCGCGGATACGGGATCGTTTCGCGCACGTGTTCCAGCCCGCAAATCCAGCTGACGCACCGCTCGACGCCCATGCCGAACCCGCCGTGCGGCACCGAGCCGTAGCGGCGGAGGTCGAGGTACCACTCGAAGGCTTCGGGAGGCAGGTCGTGCTCGCGGATGCGCTGCAGCAGGAGATCGTAGTCATCGAGGCGCTGTCCGCCACCGATGATTTCGCCGTAGCCTTCCGGCGCCAGCACGTCCACGCAGAGGGCGCGGTCGGGCTGCTGCGGGTCGGGCTTCATGTAGAAGGCCTTCACGGCGGCCGGGTAGTGCGTCACGCACACCGGCCGGTCGAACTGCTCTGACAGGACCGTCTCGTCGGTGCCGCCGAGGTCGCCGCCCACCTGGAAGGGCAGGCCCTTGTCGAGGAGGATGCGGGCAGCCTCGTCGTAATGCAGCCGCGGGAACGGTGCCTTGACGGCCTCGAGGGTCGTGGTCTTGCGCTCGAGGATGGCCAGCTCCTTCTGTCGGCGATCGAGCACGCGCCCGACCACCGAGGCCACCAGCCGCTCGGCCAGCGCGATTACGTCGTCGAGATCGGCGTAGGCCATTTCGGGCTCGACCATCCAGAACTCGGTCAGGTGCCGGCGGGTCTTGCTCTTCTCGGCGCGGAACGTAGGTCCGAAGGCGTAGACCTTGCCGAGCGCCATGGCATTGGCTTCGTTGTACAGCTGGCCGCTCTGGGTGAGGTAGGCCGTCGTGTCGTCGAAGTACTGCACCGGAAACAGCGTCGTGGTGCCTTCGCAGGCCGCCGGCGTGAAGATGGGTGTGTCGGCGAGGATGAAGCCTTCGCCGTTGAAGAAGTCGCGGATGCCGTTGATGACTTCGTGCCGCACCTTGAGAATTGCCGTCTGCCGCTCGGCCCGAATCCACAGGTGACGGCGGTCCATCAGATAGTCGACGCCGTGCTCCTTCGGGGTGATGGGATAGTCGTGCGAGGCCCCGACCACGGTGAGGCTGCTGGCGATGAGCTCGTAGCCCCCCTTCGCGCGATGGTCGGCCCGGACCAGCCCCGTGACCGTGATGGCCGTTTCCTGCCCCAGGTGGTCGGCCGTGGCAAAGACCTCGTCTCCGACGTCGCTGCGGCCCACGACCACCTGAATGAAACCCGTGCCGTCACGCACGAGCAGGAAGTGAATCTTTCCGCTCGAGCGGCGGTTGGCCAGCCATCCCTTGAGCGTGACCGTCTCGCCGACGTGATCGCCGATGCTGCCGATGTAAACCTGCGGTGTCATCTACTGCTCCATCTCCAGGGCCTGGGCCAGTGTGCGGCGTACCTCCTCGGCGTCCGCCAGCACTCCGGCTGGCGCATCCGAAGGGCCGAGTTCCAAGATCCACGCGCCGTCGTAGCCCACTTTCTGGAAGGCCAGCAGGGCGGCGCCCCAGTCAATGGTGCCACGACCCGGCAGCAGATGCTCATCGCGCCGGCCGTGGTTGTCGTGCAGGTGCGTGGTGTGGATGTGTCCCGAGCAGATCTCGATGGCCTCGACGACATCGCCCCAGAGATGCGCGTGTCCCGTGTCGACGCAAATGCCGAACGCGCGGTGTTCGAGGACATCCTCAATGAGCGTCACGATGGCGGCAGGCTGGGACAGGGGATTCGGAATGATTTCAAGTGCCAGGGCGATCCCGAGCGGCTCGGCCGCCTCGCCAAGGGCCTCGAGGCTGCGCTGCAGTGCCGCCCGCTGGTTGAGCGCGGGAGAGGCCTCGGGCGCCGGGACGCCTAAGTGCACGACCATGTGCCGGAACGGGACCCGGCGGGCCACGGCCAGCGCCGCCAGCGTCTCCTCGACGGCCTGCAGCCGCAGGGCCTCGTCGGCGGCTGCGAGCGACAGCGTGGGCCCCCAGACTCCCGCCGTGAAGCTGGTCGTGGTGGGGGCATGCAGGCTGTGCAGTTGCAGGCCACTGTCCGCCAGGGCCTGGCCGACCGCGTCGACATGCGCGGGGTCGCGATAGTCGAAGTGTGACCGGGTGGCGTAGATCTCGAGCGCGGTGAAGCCGTGCCGGGCAGCGAGCGTCAGGTGCGAGGAAGACAGGCGGCTGCCATGGAAGAGGTGTGTGGACAGGCCGAACGTAGCAGGCACACTCTCGATCCTATCGCAGCTCGGCGAGGCCGTCGGCCAGCAGCTGGTGCAGGCGCCCGAAGCGTGGCGCCTGGATCAGTGCGTGCCGCACGTAGCTCAGGGTGCGCGGGATGTACTGGATGTACACCGTGTTGCCGCGCGAAGTGGTCTGGTAGCCGAACGTGCCGAGTGCCTTGAGGTTTCTCTGCAGGGCCATCAGTTCGAAGCGGCGGCGGAACTCGGCGTGCGAGGCGGCATCGGCTGGCCCCCGGGTCAGCGCCTGGAAGTACGCCAGCAATTCGTCGACCTGCGTGGTCGGCAGGTCGACGTACGAGTCGCGCAGCAGCGAGGCGACGTCGTAGGTGTCAGGTCCCATGCGGGCATCCTGGAAGTCGATGATGTGCAGGCGACCGTCATGCAGCATCAGGTTCCGGCTGTGATAGTCCCGGTGACACAGCACGCGGGGTTCCGCGGCCAGTTCCTCCACGATGGCACGCCACTCGATGCGAAAGGCCTCCGCCTGCGCATCGCGCAGGGACAGTCCCCGATAGGCCCCGAGGAAGTGCCTGACGAAGAACTCGAGTTCCCACGTCAGCTTGTCGACGTCGAACGCCACCCCGTAGGGTGGATAGTCGCGCGAGGCCACCTGGTTCCCGCGAACCTGAAGGGCCGCGATCAAATCGACGGCCTCGCGGTAGCGCGCGGCATGTTCGGCCGGGCTGGCGACCCCGAGGTGTGCCTGAAGCGTGACGTCTCCCAGGTCCTGCTGGACCAGGATGCCAAGCTCGTTGTCGTGCCCGAGAATGGCAGGCACCGGCAGCGACAGGGCCTGCAGCAGCTGAGCCACCCGGACAAATGGGAGTGTGGCCGCGTCGATGGGCCCGACATGCAGGGCCAGCACCTGCGGAGCCGCGTCGCGCATCAGCAGCCGGAAATAGCGGCGGTCCGAGGCATCGCCCGTCAGCGGCACGATCTGGATGACGCGGCCGGTGAGTCCGGCCCGGGAAAGATACTGCCCGATGCGTGGGTCCATGGTCAGAAGGGCACGACACCGTCCGGCGTCAGCACCTGCCGATGGTAGCGCATCCCCGCGGGCACGCTGACTCCGTCGGTCACGATGCAGTGTGACATGCGGGCACCGGGTCCGATGTGCACGCGGTCCCACACGACGCTGTCCGTGAGCGTCGCTGTCGGGTGAATGCGGCAGCCGACGCCCCGCAGCTGGTGGGTTCTGTCGGGGCCGGCCAGGGCCAGGCAGGTGCTGAGATAGTCCTCTGGGGTGCCGATGTCGTGGAACGATGTCCGGGTCGGCAGGATGCGGACGAGTCCTGGCTGGCGCTGCGCCCACGGCAGGTAAATGTCAGCGAGGATGTCTGACGGGCGGTCCGTGGGCACCCGGGCAAACATCGAGGCGTTGACCGCCTGCACTCCTATGAAGTGCCAGAGCTGCTGCCCGGGGGCAGGCGTGGTGCCGCGGGGCACCCGGGACGTGAGCGCGCCGTCATCGCCCCCCCCGAGCGCGTTGTAGCGGGTGATGTCGGCGTCGGTGGCCACGAGCGTAGCCCCGGCTCCGCTCTGCACATGCGCGGCAGCAAGGGACGCGAGATCGACGCTGCTCAGGGTGTCTCCATTCAGAATGAAGAAACGGTCGTGGGCCAGTAACGGCAGCGCCCGTGCGGGGCCTCCTCCGGACCCCAGGATGACAGGTTCCCACGAGTATCTGACGTCGAGATTCCATGCACGGCCATCGCCGACGATGGCCGTGATCGAGTCGGCGTGGGCGTGCAGGTTGATCACGACCCGTCGAATCCCCACCTGCTGCAGGTGGTCGAGGATGCGCGCGATGAGCGGACGTCCGGCAACGGGCAGCGAGGGCTTGGCGCGGCCGCTGGTGAGGGGGGCCAGGCGGGTGCCGAGGCCGGCAGCCAGCACGAGGGCTGGCCACGGGAAGGCGCGGGACATGGACCGAGCAGCGGAAGGGACGGGCCCGGGGGAAGGCCCTGCGCGGGCATCCCCCCGGGCGTGAGCGTTAGCGCTTGCGCACGGTGACGAAGGTTTCCTGTCCGCCGCGCAGGATCAGGAAGAAGGCCGTGCTGCCGTCAGAGACGCCGTCGAGCAGGCGCCGCGCGTCGCCCGGGGTCGCCACCGGGCGGCGGTTGATCTGCAGGATGACATCGCCGCGCGCCAGGCCGCCGCGCTGGGCGGGGCTGCCCTGCTCGATGGCCGTGACCAGCACGCCTTCGGTGTCGGTGGGAATGCGCATGCGGCGCATGACATCGGGCGTGAGGCTGCCCATGGTGATGCCGAAGCCGGTGTCTTCCTGAGTGTCCGACTCGTCACGGCGTTCGCGACCGGGTTCGGCCGTCGCGGTGGTCTCTGCCTCGAGATTGAGTTCGTCGACGGTCAGGTTGAGCGTGCGTTCCTTCTTGTCGCGCAGCACCTTGATGGGCACGGTCGTGCCAGGCCGGGTTCCGGTCACGTAGGCGACCAGGTTGTCGCGATCCTTCACCCGCTTCCCGCCGAACTCGATGACCACATCGCCGGGTTCAAGGCCGGCCTTGGCCGCCGGGCCTCCGGGATTGACGACGGCCACCAGGGCCCCGCGGCGCTCGGTCAGGCCAAACTCGGCCAGGGCATCAGCCGGCACGGGCAGCACCTGCACGCCGATGACCCCGCGGGTCACCTTCCCGCTGCGCAGGGACGGCAGCAGTTCGCGCACGGTATTGATGGGCACGGCAAAGCCGATGCCGATGTTGCCCTGCTGGCGCGCGTCGGTATAGATGGCGGTGTTGATGCCCACCACCTCGCCGCGCACATTGAGCAGCGGGCCGCCCGAGTTGCCGGGGTTGATGGCGGCGTCGGTCTGCAGCACGTCCTGCGAGCGGCCGTCCGTGATGGGGAAGGGGCGTTCCTTGGCGCTGATGACGCCGACGCTGACAGTGTGGGCCAGACCGAACGGATTGCCGATGGCCATCACCCAGTCGCCGGGCTCCATCATCGACGAGTCGCCGAACTTCACCTCGACCAGGACGGCCTTCGGCATCTCGACGAGCTGGATGAGCGCGCTGTCGGTCAGCGGGTCACGTCCGATGATCTTCGCCTCGTGGTAGACATCGGGGTCCTCGTCGAAGAGGGAGACCTCGATTTTGGTCGCATCCTCCACCACATGGTTGTTGGTGAGAATGAAGCCGTCCCTGGCACTGATGATGAAGCCCGTGCCGGCGGCCTGGGTTTCCTGCTCGCGCGGCCGCTCGTTGGGCCGTCCGCGGCCGCCACCGCCGCCAAAGAAGCGCTCGAGCAGCTCATCGCTGCCGCCGCCCCCGCCCCCGAAGAACTCGGACATCTCCTGCACCTGGCGCTTCGACGTCGAGCGGATGTTGACGACCGCCGGCGACACCGACTTGGCGATGGTCCGGAAGGTCGAGGCGTCGACCGGGCCGCTCAGCGGCGCGCTGTTCATCGGCGGCGGGGTCATCGTCTGCGCGGTGGACTCGGGTGACAGCCCGAGCCTCGATGCGATGACCATGCCGACGGCCAGCGAGGCCACCGACAGCAGCAGGGCGTAGAACAGTGTGGTTTTGCGTGTGGACATAAGCCTCCTTGACCCCTACACAATCGCGACAAGCGCCGTCTGGCAGGGCCCGGTCGGCATCGGACCGGCCTCCTCCCAGACGACGTTGATTTCCGTGCGAACGCCGAAGTCGCTGAAGTAGACCCCGGGTTCGATGGTGAACACGCTGCCGGGCATGAGCCGTCGGGCATCGTGCGTTTCGTAGTCGTCGAGGTGCGCGCCGTTGCCGTGCACGTCCTCGCCGAGGCTGTGCCCGGTGCGGTGCAGCAGCGCCTCGCCGTAGCCGGCGCCGACGAGCACCGCCCGCGCGGCACGATCGAGGGCGAACCCCCGGACCGCGTCCCCCGCCTGGGCCCCGGCCTGCGCCAGCGCCAGGGCCGCATCACGTGCCGCCACGACGGCACCGAAGGCGCGGGCATAGCGGTCGGGAGGTGTGTGTCCCGTGTAGCCGACCCACGTGATGTCGGCGTAAATGCTGCCAGGGGCGAGGGTTTTGCCCCAGAGGTCGATGAGGAGCAGTTCGTTCGGGTGGATCGCCCGGTGCCGGGTGGCGGTGGGGACGTAGTGTGGATCACCGGCGTTTTCCTGCGCGGACACATTCGGTGGCGATCCCGTACGGAGGCCCTCGCTGGCGAACCAGCCCATCATGGCCTGCTGCACGTCGTACTCGGTGACGGCAGTACCGGTGCGCAGGCGCTCGGCGACCATGGCGAATGCCTGATCCTTGATGCGATACAGCGCCTCGGAGGCGGTCCGGTGCGTCGCGATGGCCTCCGCTCCCCAGAGGCCGTCGAAGCGCTGCACCAGGTCGCCGCTCGACACCACCTCGACGCCCGTGCTGCGCACCAGTTCGATGGTGCCGGCGTCGACGCGCGAGACGTAGGGGATACCGTTGCCCGGCGAATACTCCATGGCCACGCGGCGCAGACCGGCGGTCAGGCGGGCGAGGCCGGCCTCGAGCTGCTCGCGGCCGGCATAGACGACCGGCTGACCGGGCAGGTGCGCCAGGTTGTGCCGTTCAATCGCATGGACGAGCGCCAGGGGCTGGCCCGTGGCGGGAATCAGATAGAACCAGCGGCGGGTCGCCAGATGGCCGGTGGCACGGTCGAGGCCGGCCATGCGCACGGCGATGGGGTTGAGGCCCCGGAAGTCATACAGCAACCAGGCGTCGAGCCCATCCTCTCTGAGGGCCTGCTGCACAGCTTCAACGTTTACGGCCATAATCCTCGAAGTATAGTCCTCACTATCGTAGGACGCAGCCCGGCCGGACAAAGTTTGGCCCCGGGAAACCGGGTGCCGTGCCCCTTCGTCGTTAAGAGTATGACGCCCATGCCCACCCCCTCCTTCTCGCGTCGCCTGCCTCGTGCCCTGAGCCTGATCGCCGTGCTGCTGGCCGCGCCGCTGACGCTCAGCGGGCAATCGGTCGTGCAGGACCCGGCCTCGCAGCCCCAGACCCCGCCGGTGACGTTCCGCGCCGAGGTCAACTACGTGGAGGTCGACGCGCGGGTGCTCGACGAGTCGGGCCGCTTCATCGGCGGGCTGACCGCCGCCGATTTTCAGGTGTTCGAGGATGGCAAGCCCCAGAAAGTCGAGCTCTTCTCGGTCGTCAACATGCCGGTGACGCGCACGCCGCGTCCGCTGTTCGCCTCGCGGCCCATCGAGTCGGATGTCGCCACGAACATCGAGGGACTCGACGGCCGCATCTACGTCATTGTGCTGGACGACTTCCACACCAACCCCCAGCGGTCCCCCCGCGTGCGGGCGGCGGCCCGGCGGTTCATCGAACAGTTCGTCGGCGCCAACGATATGGTGGCGATTGTCCACACCAGCGGCCGCAGCGATGCTGGCCAGGATTTCACCAACAATCAGCGGCTGCTCCTGGCGGCGGTCGACAAGTTCATGGGCCGCAAGCTGCGCTCGGCCACCCTGAACCGCATCGACCAGGAAATGATGACCCGCGGCATGCGCCAGCCCGGGGAACGGGTGGGCGACATCGACGACATGGAGCGCGGCTTCCAGGCGCGGTCGATGCTCGACGGGGTCCGCCAGTTGATGCGCTACCTCAGCGGTATCGGTGGCCGCCGCAAGGCCATTGTCCTCTTCAGCGAGGGGATTGACTACGACATCAACAACGTGTTCGACAACCGCGAAGCCACCAACATCCTCGACTCGACCCGCCTGATGCTCTCCGAAGCGACGCGCGCAAACGTCGCGATGTATACGGTCGATCCCCGCGGGCTGGGAGGAATGGCCGAGGAAGGCATCGAGGTGCAGTCGTTCCCCGAAGACCAGTCGCTCGGCATCAACTCGCAGTCGATGTTCAACGAACTGCAGCTCGGGCAGAACAGCCTGCGCGTGATGGCGGCCGAGACTGGCGGGTTCGCGATTGTGAATACCAACGACTTCACCGGGGCCTTCCAGCGCATCGTCGACGACAACAGTGCCTACTACGTGCTGGGCTACTATCCGACCAACGACAAGCGCGACGGAAAATTTCGAAAGATCGAGGTCAAGGTACCGTCGCGCCCGCGGGCGCAGGTGCGTGCACGGAAGGGCTACATCGCCGCACGCGGCCGCAGTGACAGCAAGGCGCCTGCCGGTGACCTGACCCCCGAGCTTCGCAATGCCATGAACAGCCCGCTGCCGCTCAGTGAACTGCCCCTGGCGGTGACGGCCGCCGTGTTCAAGGGCCCGCAGCCCAACGGGTCGGTGGTGCTGTCGACCCTGGTCGCCGGACCCACGCTGCCCCTCGAGGAGCGGGACGGGCTGCTGAAGAATGCCCTCGAAGTGGCGGTGTCTGCGGTCAACCAGTCGGGCAAGGTGTTCTCGGGCGGGCGGAACACGCTCGAGCTGAACATGCGCCCCGACACGGCCACGCGCGCCCGGGCGCTCGGATTCCGGATGGTGAGCACCATTGACCTGCCTCCGGGGCGCTACACCGTCCGGATTGGCGCCCGGGAGCAGCTGACGAAGAAGGCCGGGTCGGTGTCGTATGACCTCGAGGTCCCCGATTTCACGAAGAAAGGCCTGCTCATCAGCAGCCTGGCCCTGACGTCGGTCGCCAGCTCGGCGGCGCCGACGGCGCGCTCGAAGGATCCGCTGCAGCAGCTGCTGCCCGGCCCGCTGTCGACCCATCGCGCGTTTCCCCAGGGAGACGAGCTGGCGCTGTTCACCGAGGTCTACGACAACAGCGGTGCGCAGCCCCACAAGGTCGACATCACCGTCACGCTGAAGGCCGAAGGGGGACAGTCGGTGTTCGAGACGCGGGAAGAGCGTGACTACAGCGAACTGAAGGGGTCGGGCGGCGGCTACGGCATCACCGCGCGCGTGCCACTGGCGAAGACGTCGCCCGGGCTTTACGTGCTGGCCGTGGAGGCCCGGTCGCGCCTGGCTACCGATGTGCCGGTGCGTCGGGAGACCATCGTCCGGGTGATGCCCGCCGCGCCTGCAGCCCCCTGAAACATGAGACCGGACTGTCGGGCCGACCGGGTGCCCGGGGGGCATGCGTTGGGCGCCGCGGCGTGAGGGCCCGAGGCCGACAACACGCCGAAAACGCCAACGGGGCGCTGCTGCCACTGGCAGGCGCCCCGTTTTCGTATCAGAGCCCTCTGGGCGAGGGCCGGTGCCGAGGGCGGGCGGGACTCATGAGCCCCACCCCGACGCCCGACGTCCGTTTACATCGTCGGTGCTGACACCGTGAGGCTCTTCACCACGGTGGGCTTCACCGAGCCGTTGGCGTGGCTGAACTGGTACTGGTTCGACTTGAACTTCGGGCTGCGCGGGGTGCGGAGCTCGACGCGGATGACTTCATCCTTCAGCAGCGGCTTGGTGTGACGGTACACGCCGCCACCCACGGGCGTCCCCGAGCCGTCATACCAGTTTTCCTCGATCTTGAGGCCGGCAATGGGGCTGGTCGACGTGTTCTTGACCATGATGACCGTGACCACCTCGTTCTTAACCAGCTTGGTGTCGGGCTTCGTGATCTCGATGGTGGCTTCGCCGCGCTGCGGCGAAATCAGCTTGCGGGGCGCGGGCGTCTGTGCAGCGACGGGCGCCAGCAGGACGCCGACCGCAGCGATGGTGGCCAACACGCGCTGGCTCAGGCGAATCATGTGATCTCCTCCGGGTGAACGGGACTACTCAAAAACCTTCGGGATTATAGTGCCTTACATCTCGCCGTTCCAGTCCTCTGGTTCGGCCGCCACGGATCGGAACACTTCCAGGTGCCATTTGCCGCCGCCCCAGGGCTCGATGACCTCGGTGGCGACGACATCCACCAGCAGCTCCGCGAACGTGCGGTGCTCGGGATCCCCGTCGAGGTGATAGGCCGCATCGTCCCACCCGAAGTTGGGGTAGAGCGTCATGGTCAGGAAGAGGTCGTAGCCGTCATCGACCACGATGAGCTGGCCGACCGGGCGCTTCTGGGTCGAGTGGTAGACGAGATACTTCTCGGCGCTGTGGGCGCGGATGTAGCGCTTCAGCACGAACTCGCGCGCCACCACCTCCTCGACGGCAATCTTCTTGTCCCAGCAGTCACGGCAATACCGTTCGTCGCCACGGGGCTCGGAGATGTCCTTCGACCCGCACAGGGTGCACTTGGCCTTGCCCACGGTCTTCTTCGACATCCGATCATTCTACGGGCGGGAGCGAGGCGGGCCCGTACATTTCGAGAACGTACTGCTTGAGCATGCGGCGGGTCGAGAATCGGATGAGGCTGGTGCGCATCGCCTCGCGCACCACCCGCAGCCAGTCCTGCGGCACGCCGTCGGCCGTGCGCGCATAGAACCGCGGTACCACCTCGTTCTCGAGCAAGGTATATAGGGCATCAGCCTCGGCCGCGTCGGTGGCGGCGGGGTCGGCCGGGTCGGCCTCGGCGCTGATGAGCCATCCGTTGTCGCCCGTGTAGCCTTCAGCCCACCATCCGTCGCCGACGCTCAGGTGCGGCACCCCGTTCATGGCGGCCTTCATGCCGCTGGTGCCGCTGGCCTCCAGTGGCTTCCGCGGGTTGTTCAGCCACACGTCGCAGCCGTGCACGAGGTAGCGCGCCACGAGCATGTCGTAGTCGTCGATGAAGGCGATGCGTCCGCCGAAGGCGGGGTCGAGGCAGTGCCGGAAGACGCGCTGCAGGTGGTGTTTGGCGGGTTCATCCGCGGGGTGCGCCTTGCCAGCGAAGACCACCTGCACGGGACGGCCCACCCGCGTGAGCAGCCGGGCCAGCCGCTCGACGTCGTGGAGGATCAGCTCGGGCCGCTTGTAGGCGGTGAACCGGCGGGCATAGCCGATGGTCAGCACCTCGGGGTCGAGCATGGCGCCGGCCGCCACGATGCGGTTCGGGGTGACCTGGTCTTCGACCCAGCGGGTCCGCAGGCGTTCCCGTATGTACGCAAACAGGTCGTGTCGCTGCCGTGTGCGCGCGGCCCACAGGTCACGATCGGGAATCTCGAGCAGCGCATCC
>Ga0315902_10004368_pt1 | contig 20483 bp, 22 predicted proteins | sample LakEriMetagenome_9_FD_203523 | JGI IMG/M metagenome (GOLD analysis project Ga0315902, IMG submission 203523) | Freshwater fungal communities from buoy surface, Lake Erie, Ohio, United States - Buoy 12 MA117 | ecosystem: Environmental > Aquatic > Freshwater > Lake > Lake biofilm | place: USA... | reverse complement strand
AAAGTAAAAGCTAACGGAATCGAATTGAACCGTAAAGTTCTTGCCGATTTAGCAATGAATCACCCAGAAGCTTTCAAAGCAGTACTTAAAAAAGTAAAATAAACGTTTGTACAACCTTATTTAACTTACTTACAATAAAAAAATCCCAGTCGAAAGATTGGGATTTTTTTTATATAGGAGCACATCATCTGTCTTTCTTAGACCAGTCGTCCCGCTTTCCGCACTACATGCCTGCCTGTCGGCAGACAGGGTAGTTTGCTCCAATCGGGGCTAATATTCGTATCTAATTTTCTTTGGGTAATATAAAAAGAATCTAGTTAAAAACTTCTTCCGTTTCTCCATCATAACTGGCAAAAACCATACTTGGATGCGAATCCTGATGATAAACATTTCCTTTGTTATCAATGGCTATTGCGCCAGCAAAACCATCAAAAGGAAGTAATTCTTTAAAGGTTTTTTCAAAAGCTTTTTCTAATGTAAATCCATCGGTTACACGAGTTACAATTTTAGCTGCTACTGCTCCACTAACAATATCTTCTCCAACTCCGGTTAGACTTACACCACAAAATTCATTGGCATAATTTCCGGCTACTGTTGCCGAATCCGATATTCTTCCAGGTATTTCAAATCCTTTTCCGCCAGTTGAAGTTGCAACAGCAATTTTTCCGCCTTTATCTAAAGCTACACAACCAACCGTTCCTATTCGGGTTGCGGCAAGTTTGGCTTCATATTCTGATCGCCGTTGTGGAATTTCGGTAGCGAATTGTTTGAAACCGTGTGCTCTGGCAAAGTTGGTTGCTCCACTTCCACCAAGAACTTTATCATCATAATTCAATAAAACTTCAGCTACTTGAACTGGGTTTTTTACTTCTTCAATATTAATAACACCACTCATTTTCATTGTAGAGCCATCCATAAGCGAAGCGCTCATTCTGATTTTTCCATCAGCCTGAATTTGAGAACCAATTCCTGCGTTGAATAATTCGTCATCTTCTAAAAGCGAAACGGCATAAACCACCGTTTCCAAAGCGGTATGTGTTTTCAAATAGTCATAGGAATCTTTAACAATCCGAAGCAAAGCATGCTGTTTGGCAACTTTGGTTTCATTATTAGTTGATGATTCCGAGAAAAATCCGCCGTGGATGATTATTTTCATTTTAGATTGTTGGAATGTTGGATTGTTGGATTGTTGGAAATCTAATTATCTAAAAATCCAATAATCTAATCATCCGTTTATACGTATTGTGACGATTTAATAGTCATCTTGAAAGTAGTCAAATCAAAAGTATCATTGATGCTCATCACATGAGTTACTAGATGATTGATTGATATTGGTTGACCCAACTCAACTTGCGTTAAATTAGTGTCTTTTATTTCTCTTCCGTCAACTAGAATCACTAATCCAGAACCTATAGCTTCCATCATAGAATTATTTGTAATTAATAATCCTGTATCTTCTCCAAGTCCGATTCCAAGTACTTTAGGATTGCCAACAACTGCTTGAAATAATCTTCCAATTCGGCCTCGTTGTACAAAGTGTGTATCGATAATTACGCCGTCAATTAAACCCAATCCACTTGTAATTTTCACTTCTCCTTTCAACAAAGCTTCAGAACTACTTCCTTGATAAATCATATTATTTGAAGCCGCTGCAGCACCGGCAGAAGTTCCAGCATACACAAAATCTTCATTGTGATATTTATCCAATAAAATGTCATGAAAAGGTGTTCCGCCAAGAATAGATGTTAATCTCAACTGATCACCGCCTGTAAACATCACTACATCAGCCGCTTTTAAACGAGCCAAAACTTCCTCATCCATAGCTTGTTCGCGACGCTCAATATTTAAAACATCAACATTGTCAGCACCTAAATAATGAAGTGCTTTTACATATTCAGGACCAATTTCTTTTGGGATTTTGGAAGCAGTTGTAATAACTTCAATACGAGAGTTGCCTTTATATTTTGATTCGTCAATGATTCTTTTTAAAATTCCTGCTTCAAAAAAGTTTAAATTCTTTGCTGCACTTTTATCCAAATCCGTCTCAGTGAAACTGCCTTTATCAACAGCACCGCCAATAATTATAAGTTTTCCTTGTATGTTCATGTGGGTAAAAATAGCAAAATCTTACTACTTACAAACCTTTTTTTTACTTTTTTGAAACCATTTATTAACTTACTTATTAAGAAATAGATTTTAAATTCAACTTCCTAAATTATCTTATATTTGCCCTATGGAAATCAATCAGACTCGCATCAATAAATTTCTCTCCGAATCGGGCTTTTGTTCTCGTCGTGAAGCTGATAAACTATTGGAAGACGGACGAATCACCATCAATGGAAAAGTTCCCGAAATGGGAACAAAAGTTTCTCTAGACGATGAAGTTCGCGTGGATGGAAAACTGATTCGGGAAAAAAGAGAAAAGCCTATCTATTTGGCATTCAACAAACCTGTTGGCATTGAATGTACTACAAACCAAAGCGTTCGTGATAATATTGTGGATTATATCAATTATCCAAAGCGAATTTTCCCGATTGGACGTTTGGATAAGGCGAGTGAAGGTTTGATTTTTATGACCGATGATGGTGATATTGTCAACAAAATTCTTCGTGCCCGAAACAATCATGAAAAGGAATATATAGTTACAGTTAACAAACAAATTACTGATAGATTCATTCAAAAAATGAGCAACGGTGTTCCTATTTTGGACACGGTTACCCGAAAATGTAAAGTCGAACAAATCAGTAAATTTGTTTTCAAAATCATATTAACACAAGGTTTAAACCGGCAAATTCGAAGAATGTGTGAGTATCTTGATTATGAAGTTACGGCATTGAAAAGAACAAGAATTATCAATATTTCGCTCGACATTCATATTGGTCGTTATAGAGAATTAACCGAAGACGAAATCAAACAGTTGAACAAACTGATTGAGCCTTCAAGCAAAACACAAGAAGCAAGTTTGCCAAAAAATAAGTTTAAATAATAATGCTAAAAACAATTCTTTACATAGCCATTGGCGGTGCCATCGGCAGCGTTCTTCGCTACTTGACTACGGTTTTTGTTTCTAAATTTTGGTCCAATCAGTTTCCTTTGGCGACATTTATTACCAATATTATTGGTTGCTTTTTAATTGGTTTATTTATTGGAGTTTTTGCCAAAAACAATTTGACAGACAGCCAATTAAAGTGGTTTTTAGTGACTGGATTTTGTGGTGGTTACACGACTTTTTCTACTTTTAGTATGGAGAATTTCAATTTATTCCAAAGCAACAATTCAATATTGGCGTTTGGATATATGGCGTTGAGCATTCTTCTCGGACTTTTTGCGGTTTGGTTTGGTCTTTTCGTATCCAAATAAAACATAAAATCTCCTTAATCTGTACAAACTGTATTTCATTTTTTAGTACATTCGCCAACGATGAAAAAAGAAGCTATTTTAGTCATTGAAAATTTATTGGCAACACCAAAAAAGATTGCCATTATTCCACACCGAAGCCCAGATGGAGACGCTATGGGTTCAACCTTGGCACTGTATCATTTTCTTTTGAAGTTAAATCACAAACCAACCGTAATTTCACCAAATGATTTTCCTAATTTTTTAGCTTGGTTACCAAGTTCGGAAACCGTTTTAGTTTATGAAAACGATAGAGAAAATTGCACAAAAATACTAAAAGAAGCCGAACTGGTTTTTACTTTAGATTTTAACGCACTCCACAGAACTGGTGAAATGGAACAGGTTTTAAATAAACTTTCGACTCCAATGATTATGATTGATCATCATCAAAAGCCCGATACTTATGCAACGGTTACTTATTCCGATACATCAATTGGCTCAACATGTGAGATGATTTATAATCTGATTTCGTTTTTGGATAAAAAAGAATTGCTTGATAAAACTATAGCAACATGCATTTATACCGGAATTACAACTGATTCGGGTTCGTTTCGTTTTCCTTCAACTACAAGTACTACACACCGAATTGTGGCCGAATTGATTGATTTAGGAATTAACAATAGTGAGATTCACAATTCATTGTTTGATGATAATTCAGCCAACAGATTGCAGCTTTTGGGAAGAGCATTGCAAAACATTAAAGTTTTTCCTGAATATAAAACATCTTATATCACACTTTCACAAAAAGATTTGGATGAGTTTCATTATCAAAAAGGCGATACCGAAGGCGTTGTAAACTATGGTTTGAGCATAAAAGGAATCCATTTTTCAGCAATTTTTATTGAACACAAGGATGAAAAAATTATTAAAATATCTTTCCGTTCACAAGGTAATTTTGATGTTAATCAGTTTGCCAGAGAACATTTCAATGGTGGAGGACATATCAATGCTGCCGGAGGAAAATCAAACGAAAGTATGAAAGCCACAACGAATAAATTTGAAGATCTAATTTCAAAAATAACAATCTAAGAGCATGAAAAATCTACCGAAAATACTATTGCTTTCTATCGCTTTTGTGACTTTCCTAAGTTGTAAACAACAGCAACAAGCTCGAATGCCTATTTCGCGTTCATCGGGAACATTTATGAAAGAATCTGCAGAACGAAATAAAAAATTAATAGCAGGAGAAGAAGGAAGAATTGATTCTATAATTAAGAGCAATCCAAAAATAGAATACTTAGCATCAAAAAAAGGATATTGGTATCATTATCAAATCAAAAACGAACGAGATACACTTCGTCCAAAAAAAGGCGATGTTGCTCAGTTTGATTATGAAATTATGGATTTGAAGGGAAATGTGATTTACTCTGAAGTCGAACTACGTCCACAAACCTATTGGGTCGACAAACAAAATATTATGATGGGATTGCGTGATGGTATTAAATTAATGCGCAAAAATGAGAAAGTAACATTTCTATTCCCATCACATATGGCTTTTGGTTATCATGGCGATGATAAACTAATTAAGACCAACCAACCAATCATTTGTACAGTTACTTTGAATGATTTTAAACCAAAAGAAAAAGTTATACCTCAAGTTAATTTATCAAAAAATGAATAAGAAAATTTACCTTTTATTAGCAGTAATTGGATTGTGTTTTACTTCGTGTAAAGACGAACATAAAGACTTAAAAGATGGTTTATATGCCGAAATTGAAACATCAAAAGGAAAAATTTTATTAGAACTCGAGTATCAAAAAGCGCCAATTATGGTAGCTAATTTTGTTACATTGGCAGAAGGTAAAAACCAATTTGTATCTGAGGAATTTAAAGGAAAACCTTTTTATGACGGTTTAAAATTTCACCGTGTGATCTCGAAATCTAATGGAGATTCTGAAGATTTTATGATCCAAACTGGTGATCCATTAGGAAATGGTTCTGGAGATGCTGGTTACAAATGCAGAGACGAATTTACAAATTTAAATCACGACAAGCCTGGTGTTTTATCTATGGCAAACTCGGGTCCAAATACTAATAGCAGCCAATTTTTTATCACTTTAAAAGATACTCCTTGGTTAGATGGAAAGCATTCTGTTTTTGGATGCGTCGTTGGCGATGGAATGACTGTAGCTAGTTCTATTGTTCAAGATGATTATATTAAAAAGGTTACTATCATTAGAAAAGGAGAAGCTGTTAAGAAATTTGATGCCGTAAAAATATTTACAGATTATTTCAAAACTGAAACAGAAAATCAAAAAAAACAAGCCGCTATTGATGCTGAAAATAAGAAAATCTACGATGCAAAATACAAATTAGTTAAAGATCAAAAAATTAGTTATTTCAACGAATTAAATAAATCAGCAACCAAAACATCTTCGGGATTTAAATTTAAAATCACTCAAAAATCAAATGGTGAAAAGCCAAAAGATGGCGAAACTGTGTCAATAGAATACGCCGGGTTTCTAGAAGACGGAACACTTTTTGATACGAGCAACCCAATTGTTGCCAAAGAATTTGGTAAGTTTGATGAACAAAGAGCGATGCAAAACGGATATTCGGCTTTGCCTTATATAATGGGTTCAAACAGAATGATTCCTGGTTTTGTTGAAGGATTAAGTAAATTAAAAAAGGGTGAAAAAGCCGTTTTCTTTATTCCTTTTAATCTTGGTTACGGAGAACAAGGCGCTGGAAATGTGATTCCACCAAATGCAAATTTGATTTTTGAAGTCGAGCTAAAAAAATAATTGATAATTGATAATTGATAATTGATAATTGATAATTGATAATTGATAATTGATAAGTAATAAATAAATAATTAATAATAAGCAATAAATCATGAGTAAAATTAAATTAAACATTCTTCTTATAGTTTGTCTAGGCATGATCAGTGCTACTGCACAAACTAAAAAGAAGCCAGCAGCAAAATCAACTGAAACAAAGTTTACAGTATCAGAAAAAAAACCAGCAACACCTTCAACTGACCAAGGAATATTTGCTGAAATTGAAACTTCAAAAGGAAAAATTCTTATTCAGTTAGAATATCAAAAAACACCAATTACCGTTGCCAATTTTATTTCTCTTGCTGAAGGAACAAATACTTCTGTAACCGATGAAAAACTAAAAGGAAAACCGTTTTATAATGGTTTAAAATTCCATAGAGTTATTGCCGATTTTATGATACAAGGTGGTGATCCACAAGGAAATGGCTCTGGGGGTCCTGGTTATGCTTTTAAAGATGAGATTGTTACCGAATTAAAGCACAATCGTCCAGGAATTTTATCCATGGCAAATTCAGGTCCAAAAACAAATGGTTCTCAATTTTTTATTACTCACAAAGAAACCCCTTGGTTAGATGGTAAACATACTGTTTTTGGAAATGTAATCACTGGTCAAGATGTAGTCAATAAAATTGCTCAAGATGATGTAATAAATAAAATTACTATAGTTAGGAAAGGTGCTGAAGCTAAGAAATTTGATGCTGCAAAAACATTAGCTGATTATATGGCAAACAAAGCTGGTGATGATGCAAAAGAAGCTGCCATTGTAGCTGAAAACAACAAAAAGCAGGCTGAATTGGAAGCGCAGAAAAAAGCAGAGTACACTGCTAAATTTGGTCCAGTTATGGCAGCAAAAGTTAAATATTTAAACGATACTAAAGCCACTGCAACCGAAACTGCCAGCGGTTTAAAATACAAAATTATTAAAGCTGGTTCTGGAAAAAAACCTGTAGAAGGCAGCAATGTTTACATTAATTATGCAGGTTATTTGGAAGATGGAAGTCTTTTTGATAGCAGCATGGAAAATGTAAATAAAGAGTATGGAAAATTCGATGAAAACAGAGCAAAGCAAAATGGATATCAACCATTTCCTTTTCCTTATGGAAAAAAAGAGGGTTTAATTCCAGGGTTTCTTGAAGCATTAAACTTAATGAATTTTGGAGACACCTTTTTGATTTTTATTCCATCTAAATTAGGGTATGGAGAAAGAGGCGCTGGAAATGTAATTCCACCAAATGCTAATATCATTTTTGAAGTTGAAATGACAGAGACTGCTCCTACACCAAAACAATAATAATTGGTTCAAAAAAAATCCCCGATTTGAAAATACAAATCGGGGATTTTTTTTATTCTGTCTTGTTGAGAAAGAGATAATAAACTGGAACTCCAATTGCTACAATTCCCAATCCTAAACCAGTGCTCAACGTATCATTAATAAGCAATGCTACGCAAATTGCTGCCGTGATAATTATATATAAAGCCGGAACAAAAGGATATCCAAAAGCTTTGTATGGTCTTTCGGCATCAGGTTCTTTTTTTCTGAGAATGAATATACCATAAATAGTAAGAATATAAAAAAGTAAAGATGCAAAGGTAGCATACGTTAATAACGCTCCATATTTACCAGATGAACAAAGTATACAAGCCCAAATACATTGAAACCAAAGCGCTTTAGCCGGAACATCATGTTTGTTTAATTCACCTGCACCTTTAAAGAACAAACTGTCTTTAGCCATAGCGTAAAACAATCTTCCACCTGATAATATTAATCCGCTGTTACAACCAAATGTTGAAATCATAATTAATGCAGCCATAGCAAAAACACCAATGTTCCCCATTATCATATTGGCTGCGGCTGTACCTACTCTATCCTGAGCAGCGAACATAATTCCGTTTTCTGTTACCGAACCATCAACCGTTCCGTTTAATGGTAATAAAGCCAAGTAAGCAATATTGGCCAAAATATAAATAACGGTAACTATTAATGTTCCCAGAAATAAACTTCTCGGAATATTCTTTTTTGGGTCTTTGATCTCTCCGGCAATAAAAGTCACATTATTCCATGCATCACTCGAAAACAAAGAGTTAATGATTGTGGCTCCAATAGCTCCGGCCAAAGCTATTCCCGTAAGTTTTGTAACGGTTACCGTTTTTGTTGTTTCATCCAAAACCGTTTTACTTGCTTCCCATGTATTAGAAAAATTATTGGAAAAAGTGTCAGTATGGAAACCTATATACAATCCAAAAGCAATTAATGCAAACAGCGCAATTAACTTGGCTGAAGTAAAAACCAGCTGAATTGTTTTACCGTTTTTGATTCCTTTGGTGTTGATATAGGTTAGTAAAACGATACTCAGCATAGCCAAAACTTGGCTGTTTTTAAAAACAAAAAAGTCTCCAACCTTAAAAATTTCCTCCTGCAAAACCGGAAAGAAAACGGCAGTATAATTGGCAAATGTAACGGCAACTGCTGCAATTACACCAGTCTGAATTACGGTAAAAACCGTCCAGCCATACAGAAAGGAAGCCAGTTTTCCGTAAGCGCGTTGAATGTATACAAATTGCCCACCAGCTTTTGGCATCATTCCCGCCAATTCGCCATAGCTTAAGGCTGCCGACATGGTTAGCAATCCTGTGATTACCCATGTGATTAAAATCCATGCGGCTGAACCTAAATCGCGTGCCATATAAACGGTAACGACAAAAATTCCGGAACCTATCATGGAACCCGCGACGATGCTAGTCGCATCAATTAATCCTAATGAACGTTGTAAATGGTGTTTTTCTTCTGACATGGTTTTGGTTTATTGGTTGGTTAGTTGGATTCAAATATAGTGAAAGAAAATAGAGCAAAGAAGAAAGAGAAAAGACTAAAGCTTCTTTGCTTCATTCCAAAAAACGTCCATCTCTGCCAGAGTCATATCCATTAATGGTTTTCCGAGTTCGCCGGCTTTACTTTCGAGATACATAAATCGCTTGATGAATTTTTTATTGGTGCGTTCCAAAGCATCTTCGGGATTTACATTTAGAAATCGGGCATAATTAATCATCGAGAATAAGACATCTCCAAACTCTGCTTCTATTTTATCTTGGTTTCCAGTTTTAACTTCGTCCTGTAATTCCTGTAATTCTTCCTGCACTTTGTCCCAAACTTGATGCGATTCTTCCCAATCGAAGCCGACCCCTTTTACCTTATCCTGAATTCTACTTGCTTTTACCAAAGCTGGCAAACTCTTTGGAACGCCTTCTAATACAGATTTTTTTCCTTCTTTGAGTTTTAGCTTTTCCCAGTTTTGCTTTACTTCTTCTTCATCGGCAACGACAACATCGCTGTAAATATGTGGATGACGATGGATTAATTTGTCACAAATATCATTACAAACATCAGCGATATCAAAGCCTGTAGTGAGCGAAGTCGAACTATCTTTGGTTTCGCTACCAATTTTGGCATAAAAAACAATATGCAGCAACAAATCGCCTAATTCTTTTTTGATTTCTTGCAAATCGTTATTTAAAATCGCATCTCCCAATTCATAGGTTTCTTCAATGGTAAGATGGCGTAAACTTTCAAATGTTTGCTTTTTATCCCAAGGACATTTGGCGCGCAAATCGTCCATAATATCAAGTAATCTGTTAAAAGCTTCGAGTTGCTGTTGACGTGTGTTCATTGGAATATTAGATTTAAAATTTCTGATATTAGATATGTTAAAAAAATATTTAATATTACTGGTAAAAATAAAAAATCCTATCACTGAATTCAGCAATAGGATTTATATTTATAAGAAAGTAATTAACTATTTTTTTGTTTTAGGTTTTGCTTCTCTCGGTTCGGCTTTGCTTCGGGTGTCCGCTTTGACCTCTTTAACAACTTGTTCTTTTACTTCTTCAGCATTCTCTACTTTTGGTTCTTCTTTTGAAACCATTCCTTTTGCTTGAAGAATGTTGTACCAGTTCAACACTTTTTTTATATCAGAAGCATAAACTCTATCAGCGTCATAATCAGGTAAAATTTCTTGAAAATAAGCAATCAATTTAGGGTTGTCTTCTTTATGTGAAACAGATGTTGGTCCTTCATTTTCTTTTACTGCAATAGCACGCATGATTTCAACCAATGGTTTTTCTTCGGTATACGTATACATTGATATTTCTGAAAGCAAGCTAACATTACTTCTTAATCCAACTGTGATTTTCTTTCCGTCTAGTAATGATTCTGCTAAAAAGCCTGAACGGGTTTGCAATTTTAATTCAAATAATCCTGGTTTTCCGGCAATGGCTAATATTTTTTCTACGTTCATTTTTTTATTTAATTTAGGGCACAAATATATTTAATTGTATAGTTTATAACTGTTAATTATCTTCCTTTTTTATTGGCAAATTTCATTCTATAATCCGGGAAAGCTTTGCCATCCATAATGTTCTGTAACTTCTTTTTAATCAACGTTTTTTTAAGTGTTGAAATTTTATCTGTAAACAAAACTCCTTCAATATGGTCATATTCATGCTGAATAACACGAGCAATTAAGCCATCGAAAACTTCAGTCTTTCTAACAAAATCTTCTTCGCAATATTCAATGGTTATTCTTTCGTTTCTATACACATCTTCGCGAACATCTGGAATACTTAGGCATCCTTCATTAAAACCCCATTCTTTGCCGTCTTCTAGAATCATTTTGGCATTGATAAAAGTCTTTTTAAAATTCTTTAATTGCAGTTGCTCATCCTTTGTCAAATCATTACTGTCACTAAAAGGCTCAGTATCGATTATAAACAAACGAATAGGTAAACCTACTTGTGGCGCGGCTAATCCAACTCCATAAGCATTGTACATTGTATCATACATATTGTCAATAATGGCAGAAAGATTAGGATAGTTGGGTGTAATTTCTTCTCCAACTTGTCTCAAAACTGGTTCACCATAACCGTAAATAGGAATAATCATTTTTGATTTTTTTTTGCAAAAATAGGTAAATTAAATCATTTTTCGTGTCAGATAATCTTGAAGTAAAATGGTAGCCGCAATTTCGTCTACCAATCCCTTATTTTGACGTTGCTTCTTTTTTAATCCGCTGTCAATCATAGTTTGAAACGCCAATTTAGAAGTAAAACGTTCATCTACTCTTACTATTTGTATTTCGGGAAAAGCTGTTTTAAAAGCAGTAACAAATTTTTCTATAATTGGAGTACTTTCTGAAGGTTCGCCATTCATTTGTTTTGGTTCACCTATAAGCACTTTCGAAACGTTTTCTTTTGAGAAATAAGTAGTTAAAAAAGCTATTGCGGTTTCGGATGGAATCGTTGTTAATCCAGAAGCAATGATTTGTAATTCATCTGTAACGGCAATTCCGGTTCGTTTTATTCCGTAATCTATGGCTAGAATTCTTGACATTAATTTTTTATTTATTAGCTTCGAATTTTGCAAGTTCTTTTTTCTTTTCACTAAAGAAGATAAGAGTTTCCTTGTCTAATTTATATGCTGTTACCTGAACTAACATAGCTCCGAATTTATCTTCCAATGTCATGTCCTGACAGGCCATTCTGGTCATAATTACATCTGAAAAATCAAGCTTATAGGATGATGGCATAACATAATTTCCGGCAATGCTGTTACAACCTGCAAACGCGGTGAATCTTGCATCTTTGGAATTCATTTTCAAAAAATACACTTTATTGCCTTTTTGGTTTACTTTCACTTTATTTAGTGAAACTAATTGCCATTTGGTTTCTGCCAAAGTAAATCTACCAACAGCAGGATTTACTTTTTTAATCACTGTTGTAGCTTCAATTCTGCTGTTTAAATCTACTGTGACACCGTTTTCTTCACTAGATTCAATGTTAGAAGTATCTTTGGGTTGTTTTGACAATACGTACTCATTTGCCAAATTCCCTGTTATTCTTTTACCATGAATGTCGAGTTGTGTCAATGTGTTTTTGTCCACTAGATACTTATTTGGAGCATTCTTTACTGTTTTTAGAATAATCATATTTCCTGATTTATTCCATGTAAAATTACCTTTTAACTCAAATGTTTTATTTCCTTTTCCTTCATATTTTGTTTTAATACAAAAAGTTCCATTCTCATTGATCGCAATTTCAGTATCTAATCCCTGACAGTCGGCACAAGGAAGAATACCTTTGTATACACCAACATAATCAACTGAATTTTTAGCGTTGTAACTAACCATATTATTTGCATTCGAATCTACAGTAGATTTCTTTTGGCAGCTAATTATACTTAATAATAACAAGACTAAAATATTTTTTTTCATAGAAATAACATTAAATGTCAAAAATATCAAATCAATTCATAAGTTAAAGTTAAATAAAATTCAATTTTAACAATAGTCTAAAAAAGGTATCTTTGCAACTCAAACTAAAAAGCCATGAACAATTTACAATCCATAATTGAAAAAGCTTGGGATAACCGAGAATTATTAAAAGAAGAAACTACTTTAAAAACCATCCGAGAAGTAATAGCACTACTCGATTCAGGTACTTTACGTGTTGCTGAACCAACGACCAATGGTTGGCAAGTAAACGAATGGGTGAAAAAAGCGGTTGTAATGTATTTCCCGATTCAGAAAATGGAAACCTGGGAAGCTGGAATTTTTGAATACCACGATAAAATGTTGCTAAAAACTGGTTATGCCGAAAAAGGAATTCGTGTAGTTCCTCCAGCAACTGCTAGATATGGTGCTTATATTTCTAAAGGGGTAATTTTGATGCCAAGTTATGTAAATATTGGCGCTTATGTAGACGAAGGAACGATGGTTGATACTTGGGCAACCGTTGGAAGTTGTGCCCAAATTGGTAAAGATGTTCATCTTTCAGGAGGCGTTGGAATTGGTGGTGTATTAGAACCTTTGCAAGCCGCTCCGGTTATTATTGAAGATGGTGCTTTTATAGGTTCACGTTGTATTGTTGTTGAAGGTGTTCGTGTAGAAAAAGAAGCGGTTCTTGGAGCTAATGTTTGTTTAACAGCATCAACTAAAATTATTGACGTGACAGGAAATGAACCTAAAGAATATAAAGGATATGTACCAGCTCGTTCTGTCGTAATTCCGGGAAGTTATACAAAGAAATTTGCTGCCGGCGATTTTCAAGTGCCGTGTGCTTTAATCATCGGAACAAGAAAACCATCAACCGATTTGAAAACATCGCTTAATAATGCGTTGAGAGAATATGATGTAGCGGTTTAATTATTAATATCAGATATTTGGTAGTAACTATAAATCTAATATTTGAAGAATAATATCTTATATTACTTATGAAAGCACTCGTAATTCAAAAAAAAAAAATTGGAGATGTCTTAACTTCTACGGTTATTTTTGAAGCTCTAAAAGAAAAGTTTCCAGCAATAGAATTAGATTATCTGATTTATCCAAACTGTGAACCTGTTGTTAGAAACAATCCATTCATAAACAATGTGATACTACTTGATGACAAAACAAAAAAAAGTTTTATAAAGTATATTACCTTTTTAATTTCTATTAGAAAAAAGAAATATGATATAGTTATTGATGTATATGGAAAACCAAATAGTTTACCAATTGGAATTTTTTCGGGGGCAAAAACAATAATTAGTTTTGAAAAAACATACACCAAACTTTTTTATACTCATACAATTAGTAGAAAAATAAATTTGAACACAAATGCAACAACAGCAATTGAGCACAGAATTTTATTACTCGAACCATTAGGAATCAAATTCAAAGAAATAAAACCAAAAATATTTTTAACAATCGAAGAAAAGGAAATTGCTAAGAATAAATTAATTTCTAGCGGAATTTCTATTTCAAAACCTATCATAATGATTAGTGCAATTGGAAGCGATGAAAGTAAAACTTACAACCTACCTTATATGTCTAAAGTTATTGAACAAATTGCAAAGGATAGAGAAGTTCAAATACTATTTAACTATATACCTTTTCAAAAAGATTTAGCCTATTCTTTGCTACAACTTTGTAATCAAGAAACTCAAAACAAAATTTTTTTTAATGTTTATGAATCAGATCTTCGTGAATTTTTAGCATTAACAAGTCATTGCAAGGCATTAATTGGCAATGAAGGTGGTGCAACTAATATGGCAAAAGCTTTGAGTATTCCTACATTTACAATATTTGCACCTTTTGTAAAAAAAAATGGCTGGAATATGTTTGAAAATAATACTACAAATATATCAGTGCATGTAGATGATTATGTAGAAAACGATTCCGTAAACAATGCCGAAATGTATAATCAGTTTAAACCAGAGTATTTCGAAAATAAATTAAAAAAATTTATTGATTTAAATTGTGTTTAAAATGAGAATCGTATTTGATGCTAAAAGACTTTTTCACAACAAAACTGCGCAGAGAAATAAAAATAGAAGATTAGTTTAATAAATTATCTAATACCTATTTTGAAAAATGATTATTTGCTCTTTAATCGAAATAAAGCAAGTATTCTATAGAAAATTAAGCTATAATAAGGAATAATAACTAAAAATACTTGTTAAAAACCTTTTTAGCCTATTAAATAAATGAGAAATTAATAGACGATTCTTATCAATTACTGGAAATTATTCTAAATATTTTTGGGATGGAAATTATCTAGTGTCTTGTTCTTTGATAATTTACTGAAAAAACCACCTACTGATATAAAAACATCGATAATCATTGCTTTAATAGAATAAGATGGATATTCAAAAAATTATTTATTTTACATTACAAAATATATTTAATGCAAATTAACAATTATACTTTTTCCAAATTAAATCATAATTCGATTCTACGGATAGCAAAAAGGCATCATCAATGGGTTCTAAATTCATCCCATTAATTATAAAAGGTCTATAATCATAAGATCTTAATAAAGAAATTAGTTTTACTGGGTCTAAACCTTCCTTTCGCATATAACTTGGGGAAAATTCTGCCAATATTGTTGGTACATGATTAAGAAATTGCTTTCCACCTAAAAATGCAAAATACTCATAACCTTCAATATCAATTTTAAGAAATTTAATTTTTGATAAATTTAGTTTCATATTATTTATATATTCATCAAAACTAGAAATGTTTACATCAATTGTTGAGCCAAGGCCATCATTAATATTTAACATTGAATGCCTGCCTAGATTTCCATTTTTATATAGGTAGAGTTTAACAATATCCTTTTCTTTTCCTATACCAATATTATTAGAAATCACATTTTTAAAATTATTTAACTCTACATTAAATTTTAAAATTTTAAAGTTTTGTGGGTCGGGTTCAAAAGAATGAACTTCGACTCCTGAAAAACACTTTGATAATAAAACAGAATACCAGCCAATATTTGCACCGACATCAAAAACAATATCTCCTGATTCTAAATCAAGATTATTAATAAGGTAATCTGTTAATTCTTCTTCGTAAACACCTTTTTTAAAAATAAGTCTCCCTACACTGTCTGGGGTTCTAAATCTAAATTTAAGATCATATTTACCGGAATATCCTATCAAGTATTTTTTTTTAAGTATATATCTTCCAAAAAAATATAATCCCGATTTTAGATAGTAATTCATTCGATTTTGTTTCATTTTTATATTTGGCTGTATATAATAATTTCAAAGTAATTGGTATTTCAATAAAATGTTATAAGGTACTAAAAAATATAATGTTTATTTTTTTTTAGATGGTTGAATAAATCTAATAACTATGTAAAAATAGAATATATTTTAAAATAAAAAACGTTTATTTGTAATTGTAAAAAACATTTAATTTTTGCTATTTTATAATTTTGGAAAATCCATATATCTAAACTAATATATATGAAATGAAAATAGGATACGAATCTAAAAGAATATTTCACAATAAAACGGGGCTAGGAAATTACGCACGATATGTTTTATATGTGATGAGTAACTATTTTCCTGAAAACACCTACTATTTATACAACCCCAAAAAAAGCAATAAATCATATTTTACTGTAAAAAACACCAATGTTTTTGAGTGTATCCCTAAAGGTAATTTATCTAAAATATTTTATAATTATTGGCGTCAAAAAGGAGTTGTCAAAGATTTAATTAAAGATGAAATAAATATCTATCATGGTTTATCCGGGGAATTGCCTTTTGGTTTGCGAAAAAATAATATTAAAAGTATCGTAACCATTCACGATCTTATTTTTATGCGGTATCCAAAATTGTATTCCTTTTTTGATCGAAAAATACATTATATTAAATTCAAAAAAGCAGCTAAAAATGCCGATAAAATAATTGCTATAAGTGAACAAACAAAAAATGATATTATTTACTATTTAAAAGTCAATCCCGAAAAAATTCAAGTAATTTACCAAGGTTGTCAAAATGTGTTTAAAATAGATTATATTTTAGACGAAAAAAAAGCAGTAACTGAAAAATATCATTTGCCTGAAAAGTTCATACTAAATGTTGGTACAATTGAAGAACGTAAAAATTTATTCACCATAGTAAAGTCTATTAAAGATATTGATATTCCACTTGTTATTATTGGTAAAAAAACATCATACTACAATGAAATTCATCAATACATTATTGATTATAAAATGGAAAATAGAGTTATTCATTTAAGCGAATTGGACAATAAAGAGCTGGCCATTATATATCAATTGGCAACAATTTTTGTTTACCCATCTATTTTTGAAGGTTTTGGAATCCCTATAATCGAAGCATTATATTCCAAAACACCCGTTATAACTACTAATTCTGGTGTTTTTCCCGAAGCAGGTGGTCCTCATTCCATTTATATTAACCCAACCAATATTGATGAATTAAAAGAAAAAATAATTTTATTATTAAATAATGAAAATCTAAGAAATGAGGTTACTGATAAAGGATTTGAGTTTGTCCAAAAATTTAATGATGAAAGTATAGCTAATTCTATAAATAGTTTATATTTAGAAATTTTTAAGAATGATGATAATTCCTAGACTTATTGATTATGACTACGACATTATTGATAACAACATATAATTGGCCAAAAGCACTGGAAATTGTTCTATTGAGTGTTGAAAAACAAACTGTTTTGCCCGATGAAATAATAATTGCTGATGATGGGTCTACAAAGGAAACTGAAGATTTAATTAAAAAATGGCAAAAGAAACTAAAAACTCCTATCATTCATTCATGGCAGGAGGATTTAGGTTTTAGAGCAGCAGCTTCAAGAAATAAAGCAATAGCAAAATCGTCAGGAAATTATATCATAATGATTGATGGAGATTTGGTTTTGCATCCTAATTTTGTAAAAGATCATATCAATCATTTTAAGTCCAATCAATTTACTATTGGCACAAGAGTTATTTTAAAAGAAGAGTATTCCAAACAATTGATAATAGAAAAAAATGTAAATTTTTCGGTAAATACTAAATACATCTTAGCTAACTCCAAGAACAAATTAAACAATTCTTTTTTATCACAAATTTTTAGTTACAAAACAAAAAGTTATAGTCAAGTAAGATCTTGTAATATGGCTTGTTTTAAAACCGATTTGATCAAAGTAAATGGATTTAATGAAGATTTTGTAGGTTGGGGTAGAGAAGATACTGAATTAGTAGTGCGATTATTGAATGCTAAAATAATTAGAAAAAACATAAAGTTTAATGCAAATGTTTTACATATTTTTCACCCCGAAAACACCAGAAAAATGCTACCCACAAACGAAATAATTTTAGAAAAAACAATCTCTGAAAAACTTATCCGCTGTCAAAACGGTTTAGATAAATACCTTTAATTTCTTTAAATTAGTAGTCCATTCCTAATAAAACAATAAAGATGAGTTCTCAAAAAATATCAGCTGCTTTACTTACTTATAATAATGAAAAGCTAATAGATAAAGTTTTAGAAAAACTATACTGGTGTGATGAAATTGTTATTTTAGATTCTTTTAGCAATGACAAAACTATTGAAATCTGTAAAAAATATACTTCTCAAATTTTTCAAAATAAATTTGAAAATTTTGGTGCTCAAAAAAAGCTTTTAATGACCAAATGTAAAAACGACTGGATCATTTCTATTGATTCTGATGAAGTAGTATGTGATGATTTGATAACAAATATTTTAAAACTAACACATAATGATTTTAGTAATAATTCTGGTTTTTTAATTAATAGAAAACATATTTTTTTAAACAAACAATTCCAACATGGAAAAGAAAGCAGGAGTTGGATTTTGCGTTTGTTTAATAAAACTAAAGGTGGTGTAACAGATAATATTGTTCATGAAGGCATCAAAGTATCTGGTAATATATCTAAAGTAGAAGGATCTCTACTTCATTACACTATTAGCGAACTCAAGGAAGCTATTCATAAAATGGACTACTACGCCTTTTTAAAAGCAAACGAATATTTTAAAAAAAGAAAAAAGTGTACCTGGATTAAACTTTACCTTACCTTTCCTTTTACCTTTTTTAGAGAGTATATTTTAAATCTAAATTTTTTGAATGCATACGAAGGATATATTTGGGCCTATTTAGTAGCACAAGGAGCTTCGTTGAAATATTATTATCTCAAAGAATTATATAATTCCAAAAATAACTGATATAAGTATACTCTTTAATAGTTTTAAAGCTATATATTTTTTTAGCGTTTGTCAATTCCTGTTTTTATCCAAGTAATTTTGTGTTTTTTATTATGACGTCGAATTTCTATATTATTCTTTATTCTTTCTTCATTAGCATAACCTCTCTCATGATCTAAATGCACACAAATCGCACTGTAGCGAATTTGCTTTGAAAACACTCCTAAATTAAATAGTCGTTCGCCCATTTCTCGGTCTTCGCCACCATAATCCAATAATTCATTAAAACCATTTATGGCTAAAATATCCGATTTAAATCCAGAAGAATTATGGCCATTCCAAGAACGTTTTGTTGGCGTAACCCAATTCATAAATGCAGCAAAATAGCTGTAATGAATAAGTTTGGTTATTTTAAAATTAAGCTTCAATCCTTGGTTATTTAGCCACAAAAAATCAAAACATTTTTGAGACAGAATATCGTCATCTGAAATAGCTTTGGAAATGGGCATAGGCAGTTTAAAATAACCGCCGGAAAGAAAATAGCCTTTTTCTTTTTGCTTGAGATGATTGGCAACAAAATCTTTTCTCGGAATGCAATCGCCATCGGTAAACAATAAATAATCGGCACTTGATTGTACTATTGCTTTATTTAGAATTTTACATTTTCTAAATCCTTGATCTTCATGCCAAACATGAAGTATTGGATGTTTAAATTTATCCTGAAATTGTGCTATAACGTCTTTAGTTTTGCTTGTTGAACCATCATCAGCAACTATAATCTCAAAATCTTGCAGCGTTTGAATAGCGTAGCCAAGCAACACTTTGTGCAACCATTCTTCAGAATTGTAAGTAGAGATTATAACAGATAACTTCATACTTCACAAACTTAAAGAAATATTTGGATTTTTCGCAAAAGAAGCTACATCCTTTTTGTACTTCAAAAAATAAACTACATTTACCAAAATTATTTTTTTTATTAACTAATAAAAACAACCCATTTCTTAAAATTATTATCTATGAATATCTTTGCGCCTTATGTATTTGGTTTGATTGTAGTCGTGTTTTTTAGTGCAAAATTTTACAAACACAAATCACTATTTCCTTTCATGCCATTTTATTACGATTTTAGAAAAAGAAGAAATACATTTAAGTTAGTGTTAAAAATTATTTCTGAACGAAACGCAAAAATTTTGGTGGAAACTGGTACATCCCGAGAAGGTTTAAAAGGAACTAAATCTAATGGCTCTGCCACATTTGTATTTGGCAAATGGGCAAAAATTAACAACGCTAAATTATTTTCGGTCGACATAAGTGAAGATTCTATTAAAAATGCTAAAAAAATGATTACTGCAGAAGGGCTCAACGAATATGTTGACTTCCAATTGTCAGATTCGGTAAAGTTTTTAGAAAAATTTGATAAGCAAGTTGATTTTTTGTATTTGGACAGCTATGATTATTCCAACGATAAAGAAGTTCAGATAGCATCTCAAATCCATCATCTTAATGAGTTTAAGGCAATAGAAAATCAATTACACAGTAAAACAGTGGTTTTGATAGATGACTGCGACTTGCCCGGAGGAGGAAAAGGAAAAATGGTTGTTGAATACATGCTAACTAAAGGCTGGTATATAGAACGCAGTGAATATCAAATTCTACTATTAAAAAAGTAATCAACTGCAATAAAAAAAATTGAAGCTATATATTAAGATAACTTTTAAAAAATCTAATTCATTTCTTACTGGACTAAATTTAGGACGCAATAACTAGATGTGTTTTTGATTTATTTGTTGCATTCAGTAAAT
>Ga0315902_10004367_pt1 | contig 20483 bp, 18 predicted proteins | sample LakEriMetagenome_9_FD_203523 | JGI IMG/M metagenome (GOLD analysis project Ga0315902, IMG submission 203523) | Freshwater fungal communities from buoy surface, Lake Erie, Ohio, United States - Buoy 12 MA117 | ecosystem: Environmental > Aquatic > Freshwater > Lake > Lake biofilm | place: USA... | reverse complement strand
TTCCCAGCTTGCCCACTTCTTGCCGATCAGGAAAAACAGGACGTAGAGAAGGATGCCCATGATCGACAGGATCATGATCACCGCAAAGAACTCGGGCATGTTGATCATGCTCGAATAGGTCGTCAGGCGGTTGCCAAGGCCGAAGCCGCCGCCCACCATTTCCGCGCCCACACAGGTGAGAAGGCCAAAGATCGCACCGATCATCAGCCCGACAAGGATCATCGGCAAGGCCATGGGCGCGCGGATCTTCCAGAAGATCTGCAGGACGGATGCGCCATAGCTGCGCGCCAGCGCGATCTTGGCGCTGTCGGTTCGGCGAAACCCGGTGGCAGAGTTGATCATCACCATCGGTCCGGCCGCCAGCGCCACGGCAATGATCCGGGGCGTATAGCCGAACCCGAATCGCAGGATCAGCAGCGGCACCAGCGCCAGCATCGGCGTCGTGACCAGGATAAGGATGTAGGGCGTGATCACCTTTTCAACAAAGGGTTTCTGCGTGACCACTGCGGCCAGCACCAGGCCGATGCTGGCCCCGATGCCAAAACCGGCGAACAGGCAGATCAGCGTGTCGCGCAGATGCGGCAGAAGCAGCGGAAACTCCCTGACCAGCGCCGCTGCGATGGCCGATGGCGGCGGCAGGATGTAGTGCGGCACCTCGAACCAGCGCAGCAGGAATTCCAGACCGCCGATCACGATCACGGCGACAAGGATGATGATGGCAATCTCCTGCCGGGTCCTTGTGCCGCTGCCGGCCGCCAGAGACACGCTCGACAGGCCGACCCCGGCACCCGGCTGCGCCTTGTGGAATTCGGGGATGGCATCACTCATCGTCGTTACTCCGCCGCGGCGCGCAGGGTGGTCTGGCCGTAGATGTCGGACTTGATCCGGTTCATCAGGTCGAACACCTCGCGGCTGGCCATGGTTTCAAGACTGCGCGGACGGGGAAACGGTACCGGGTAGTCGGCCATCACCCGCCCCGGCCGCTTGGACAGTACCAGCACCCGGTCCGAAAGGAAGATCGCCTCCTCGATCGAATGGGTGATGAAGACGATGGTGGTCTGGGTTTCCAGCCAGATTTCCTCGACCAGACGGTTCATCTCTTCGCGGGTGAAGGCATCAAGCGCGCCAAAGGGCTCGTCCATCAGAAGCACCGAAGGCCGCAGCGACAGAGCGCGCACAATGGAGGCGCGCTGCTGCATGCCGCCCGACAATTCACGCGGCATCCGTGCCTCGAACCCCTTGAGACCGACCCGGTCCAGCAGGTGGTCGATCCAGTCCATGTCCGGCGTCTGGCGCTTGATCTCCCAGGGGAACAGGATGTTCTGCATCAGGTTGCGCCAGGGCAGAAGGTTGGCTTCCTGAAACACAAGTCCGATTTCGGGATGCGGACCGGTGATCGCCCTGCCCTCCAGAAGCACCTCGCCGTCGGTCAGGCCATGCAGGCCCGACATCGACCACAGAAGCGTGGTCTTGCCGCAACCGGACGGTCCGACGATGGACACGATTGTGTTGCGGCCGACGTCGAAGGTGACATCGGCTATGGCCTGAAGATTGCCATAACGCTTGCCCGCGCCGCGAATGCTGAGCCTTGCGCCTTCTGTCACTGCTGCCATCCGCCCCCGCTCAGCAGACCTCTGCAAACCCGCAACCTGGCCCAGCCAAACTATGTTGCAGACTTACATTGCTGTCAACGATTCGGCGGTTGGGCAGAAATACCGCCATGTTTTACATAGGTGAATGTCGCGCAGGGTCATGTAAGTTTCCAACACGGGGCTTGACCTGCACAACCGATGGCCGGGATACTGGCGATGTGAACGAGGTATTGGCGGGGGGAAGGATGCGCGCGGAACAGGCCGCAAGACGGCGTTTGCCGGTGCCGGACATCATCGCCCGGATCAAGGATGGCTATCCTGATCTGCGCCCTGCCGAACAGTCGGTAGCCGATGCGGTGCTGTCCGATGTGCAGGCCGCGGTCGGCGCGTCGAACGCCGACATCGCCGTCCGCGCGGGCGTGAGCCAACCCACCGTCACCCGGTTCTGCCGTGCCATCGGCTGCGAGGGGGTGCGCGACTTCAAGCTGCAACTGGCGCGGTCGCTGGTGGTGGGGGATCTCTATCTCGCCGCCGATGCGACGCCATCGAACCCCTCCGATGCCGCGCTGCCACCGTTCTGGGACTCGGTCCTGTCCGAGGCGCGCGCGGCGATCCACGTGGTCGAACGGCAGCTTGATCCCGCCCTGCTGATGCAGGCGGCGGGGCTTCTCGCGCAATCGGGCGGCCGGGTGTTTGCGCTGGGTCTTGGCGGGTCCTCCTCGTCTCTGGCCGAAGAAACGCAGAACCGGCTGTTTCGCTATGGCCTTGGCGTGACCGCGCTCAAGGACCCCTATCTGGCGCGGATGATGGTGGCGACCTGCCGTCCCGGCGATGCCTTTGTCGCCATTTCGGCGACCGGGCGCACGCGCGAAGTGATCGAGGCTGTCGAGATGGCGCGGCACCACCGCGCCGCGACCATCGCCATCACCACGCCGGGCAGCGACCTCGCCCGCGCGGCAGACGTGGCGCTGACCGTGGCAGTGCCGGAATACCCCGACACGCTGAAGCCATCTGCCTCGCGCTTTGCCTTTCTGGCAGTGATCGACCTCTTGGCCGCCGCCACAGGCTATACGATCGGCCCGCCCGCGCGTGAAAACCTGCGGCGGATCAAGTACGCCATCCAGACGCATCGCAGAGGTGCGGCGCTGGAACCGCTGGGAGACTGAGCCATGACCGATGCCGCCATCGACCGCTGGCTGACCCGGTTCGACGCTGTCCTGCAGGCGGGCGATGTGGCGGGGGCAGTGGCGCTCTTTCGCCCTGATGCGGCGTGGCGGGACCTGCTCGCCTTCACCTGGAACATCGTGACACTGGAAGGCCCTGACCGTATCGCGGCGATGCTGGGCGACTGCCTGGCCCGCACCACGCCAGTCGGCTGGCACCGCGTCGGCCCGTCCGAAGGCGAGGATGGGGCCGAGAGCGCCTGGGTTGCCTTTTCCACCGCCACCGCGCACGGCACGGGGCGGTTGACCTTGCGCGACGGGCTGGCAGATGTGCTGTTCACCGCCATTGCCGACCTGACCGGCCATGAAGAGGCGCGCGGCGCGACACGGCCGCGGGGCATCGTTCACAGGGCCAGCCGCACCCGCGAGACCTGGTCCGAAGCCCGCGCCCGCCGCCGTGCACGCCTGGGGGTCGAGGACCAGCCGCAGGTCCTGATCATCGGCGGCGGTCAGGGGGGGCTCGCGCTGGCCGCGCGGCTCAAGGCGCTCGATGTCCCTGCGCTGGTCGTCGAGCGGAACCCGCGTGCCGGCGACAGCTGGCGCAACCGGTACCGCAGCCTCGTCTTGCATGACCCGGTCTGGTACGACCACATGCCCTACATCCCGTTCCCGGCGCACTGGCCGGTGTTCTGCCCCAAGGACCAGATGGGCGACTGGCTCGAGGCCTACGCGCTGGCGCTGGACCTTGACATCTGGCTCTCCTCAACCGTCGCAAGCGCCGTGTGGCAGGGCGACCGCTGGGCAGTGACAGTGCGCCGCGAGGGCGGGGGCACCAGCATCCTGCACCCGGTTGAACTGGTCTTCGCCACCGGCGCCTATGGCCCGCCCCGGGCGATCGACTGGCCGGGGGCCGACAGCTTTGCCGGAACGCTCATCCATTCCAGCGCCTATCAGGATGGTCGCGCATTCTCCGGCAAGCGGGCGCTCGTGGTGGGCGCAGCCTCAAGCGCGCATGACGTCGCCGTGGACCTGTGGGAGGCGGGGGCCGAGGTCACACTGATCCAGCGGTCATCGACCTGCGTGGTACGGTCCGAGACGCTGATGGAGTTTGGTTTCGACATCTACTCCGAAGAGGCTGTCGCGCGTGGCATCGACGTCGACCGGGCCGACCTTCTGTCGGCCGCCACACCGTTTTCGCGTTTCACCGAAGGCCAGCGTTCCCTCTACCAGCGTATCCGCGCGCAGGATGCGGAGTTCTATGCCCGACTTGCCGCCTCGGGGATGCAGCTTGACTTCGGCGAGGATGAATCGGGCCTGATGATGAAGGCGCTGCGGACGGCGTCGGGCTATTACATCGACGTGGGCGCGTCCGAGCTGATCGCCTCCGGCCAGATCGGGGTGATCGCCGGACAGGGTGTCGCGCGGGTTGTGCCCGAGGGGCTGGTTCTGGAAGATGGGCAGACGGTTGCGGCAGATGTGGTGGTGGCCTGCACGGGGTATCAGTCGATGCACCGCACCGTGGCGGGCATCGTATCCGAGGACGCGGCAGAGCGGGTCGGACCCTGCTGGGGCCTTGGGTCCGGCGTGCGGGGCGACCCCGGACCCTGGCTGGGCGAGCTGCGCAACATGTGGAAGCCGACGGCCGTCAGCAACCTTTGGTTTCATGGCGGCAACCTGGCCCTGTCGCGGTTCTATTCCCGTCATGTCGCGTTGCAGCTGAAGGCCCGGATGGTCGGGCTGCCTGTCACCGTCTGGGGCGGCCCGGACCAGCGGGGGGCCTAGGCGATGGCTCCGATCCCGACCGCGGTGCCGGTCATCAGCCGCATCTCGGCGGCCGACGACAGTGCCGGAAACTGCGGGACGTCCTCGGCACAGACTGCATCGAACACGGGGACCGCAGGCGACAGTGGCGCACGGCAGGCTCCGATGACTGCCCCTGCCATGACCCATCCTCGTCTTGCCGCCCCGGTCCTGATGGCCCCGCCCGGACATGCGAGGAGCCGCGCATGATCGACGTGAAAGGCGCAAGGGTGGTCGTGACCGGGGCTGGTGGCGGCGTGGGGCGTGCGCTTTGCGCCACATTCGCGGGGCTGGGGGCAGAGGTCGTGGCCTGCGACCTGCCGGGAGCCGACCTGGCGGGCGAGGCCTGCCATTTCGACCTGCGTGACCGCGCCGCAACACTTGCGGCCGCCGCGGCGATCCTTGCCGGGGGCACACCGTCGGTCGTGATTTCGAACGCGGGCTGGACGCGGGCCGAGACCCTTGGCTTTTGCACCCCCGATGCGGTCGAGGATGAACTGGCGCGCAACTTCACCGGGGCCGCGCATTTCACCCAAGCCTTCCTGCCCGCCATGCGTGCGGGAACCGGCAACCGCGCCTTTGTCTTCGTCTCTTCGGTCAACGCGCTCGCCCACTATGGCAACCCGCCCTATTCTGCCGCCAAGGCCGCGATGCTGGCCTGGTCGCGCGCCATTGCAGTCGAGGAAGGACGGCACGGCATCCGCTCCAATGCGGTCATCCCCGCCTCGATCCGCACCGCCGCCTGGGAGCACCGCCTGGCGGCCGATCCTGCGATCCTGGACAACCTCGCGGCGATCTATCCGCTGGGCCGGATCGTCACCACCGACGAGGTCGCCGCCGCTGTGGCATTCCTTGCCTCGCCCGCTGCCAGCGGTATCACCGGCACGACGCTGACCGTGGATGCGGGGCTGATGGCAGGCAACCTGCCGTTTCTGGAGGCGATCACCTGATGTGCTACGCCATGGACACAAGATCGAGTGGCACTCCATCGCGCCGGGAAAGCCGATGCAGAATGGGTTCGTCGAGAGTTTCAACGGCCAGATGCGGGACGAATTTCTCAACGAAACGCTGTTGCGAAACCTCGCCCATGCCCGCGACCTGATCACCGCCTGGGTGACCGACTCCAACACCGCGCGGCCCCACTCGGCCCTCGCCTATCAGACCCCCGCAGGTTTCGCCCTGCATCTGACAACCGCAATCGCCCGACCCGCTGCACGCGATGAGAGTTCCGCGCGCCGGACGATTGCTTACACCGCGCCAACAGGCGTAAATGACCACCGGGCTCCGGTCGTGGCTGGATGAAAGATACGTGGCAGGTCACCCTCATCACGGCCCGGCACCGGGGTAACCCTGGCCCCTACTCCGGGCTGCCCACGGGTCCTGGATCATGCTTTTTTCTGCATCAATCGCCGCCATGACTGCTTCTCGACTTCCGTGATTGATTTTCGGCGTGACGGCGTATATTGATTTTCGACACTGACCCATGAAACGTAGCCATAATCCGCGCGCATGAGGCCTTTTCGACGCATGAGACCCGAGAGCCTGACGCCCACCTTCTTCCAGGATGAGCACCTTCCCGAGGGCGCCAGCCTCGCAGGTTGGGCCGCGCTGGTCTCTGCGTTCGGCATTCCTGCCCCCGTGCGCAACCCCACCTGTATCTCGGAGCGACATGTGCGAGGCAACGTCCGCGCGGATGGGATCTGGCAGGTCTATGACAAGCGATACCTGCCCGATGCGACGCTGGAGGGCCATCTCGGCTTTGCCCTGCGGCACGAGAGCATGGACCTCCTGATCCTCAAGCGTGTGTTCGACGCCGTTCAGCAACAGGACATCGAAGCGATTGTCCGCGCCACACCGACTGGCGCCTTCTCCCGGCGGCTGTGGTTCTTCTTCGAGACCCTGACGGGACGGAGGCTCGATCTCGAGGATGCGCCGACCGTCACGGCGGTCCCGGCTCTGGACCCCACCCAATACTTCACCGGCAAGGAGCGCTTCTCGCAGCGCCACCGCATCCGGGACAACCTGCTTGGCACCGGTGCCCTCTGCCCGGTGATCCGGCGCACCGAGAAGCTCGAGGCGTTGATCGCGCTCGATCTGGCCGCGCGGGCCAAGGAGACCATCGGCAAGACGGGCGGCCATGTCTTGGCTCGTGCGGCGAGTTTCATGCTGCTGGCCGACAGCCGCGCGAGCTTCGAGATCGAAGGCGAGCGCCCGCCCGTCAACCGCCTGGAACGTTGGGGACGCGCGGTGCTCGAGGCCGGCAAGCGCCCCCTCAATCAGACCGAGATCTACCGCCTGCACCGCATCCTGATCGGCGACGATCGCCTGACCCCGATCGGCTATCGCGACGACGAGGTCTTTCTGGGCGAACGGGACCACAGCAACGACCCCTTGCCCGAGTTCATCGGCGCGCGGCCCGAGGACGTTCCCGACCTCATGACGGCGCTGAAGGACTGCAACAACCGGCTGCGGCTGACAGATGCCGAAGAGGTCGATCCCGTCCTGCAGGCCGCCATCATCGCCTTCGGCTTCGTCTACATCCACCCGCTGGCAGACGGGAATGGTCGCCTGCACCGCTGCCTGATCCATCACGTTCTCGCCGAGCGGAAGTTCACCCCACCCGGGATGGTCTTCCCGGTCTCGTCCGTGATGCTCGACCGCATCGACGATTACCGGGCGGTTCTGCAGGGCCACTCCGGCCCGCTGATGGAGCACATCACGTGGCGCGCAACGCCCATCGGCAATGTCGAGGTGCTGAACGACACGGCCGATCTCTATCGCTTTTACGACTGCACGGCGGAGGCCGAATTCCTCTATGACTGCGTGCGCAAGACCATCGAGGAGGATCTCCCGCGCGAGATCACCTATCTCAAGCGCCACGACGCGGCGATGCGCGGCATCATGAACCGCATCGAGATGCCGGACGCTCTGGCACGGCAGGTGATCCTGTACGTCACCCGGAATGAAGGGCGTTTCCCGAAGCGCCGGCGTGACTGCGACCCCTTCGACAAACTCACCGATGCCGAGATCGCCGATCTGGAGGAGATTGTGACGACGGCGTTCTCGAATTGAGGCCAGCCAGCCACCGCAGGGCACCCGACCTAAAGATGCGTAGCCATCTGGAGCGCATTCGGATGTCATGTCCTGGACCTGGCGCACTTGCCCAGCCCGAAACCGACCACTATCACCCCCAAGCACCCTCGTGATGAACGAGAGACGACAAAGAGGCGGGTCAGGCCGGCGATCATCTTGAACTCGCGTGGCTTGAACAACCTCGGGCTACTCCATCTCGGCGCGCCTTCGCAGGAGAGCAAACCTGCAGAGAATGAGGCTGGAGTTCCCGTCGACGAGCGCGCAGGCAGGCGTCGGAGTCGCGCGCCGCGAATTGTTTCTCCTTCAGATCACACCATCAAAGCGAGGGATCAAGAACTTAACTGGCGCCGAGATTTCCAACGTGTCCCAACACGTCGCGCGCCGCGTTGCGGATATGTGTACGGGACAACTCAAGGAACCTCTCCTTGTCGCGCACGCGGTATGCACCGAAAATCTCGTGGTGGTCCTGAACCGCCTTCTTCTGTGCTTCGAGAGGGGCGATTTGCAGTTCAACATAACGGTCAAGAGACGAGTAGAGGCTCTTGAGCAAGGCCAGCGAGCGAACGCGCCGCGACGGTTCCATCATGCCGATGTGAATGGCCCAGTTCAGCTGGCTGAGCTCGTTGGGGATCGGATTGACATGCACGGCGCGATCATAGGCGTCTATCGCCTTGGCGATGCGCGCGTCGTCGGCTTCGGTGGCCTGGTCGATCCCCTTTTCCAACAGAAGCAATTCCAACACCTCACGCGTATCGAACACCTCTTCCGCATGCTCTCGCGAAAGCATCGATACGACCGCGCCACGGTGTGCATGGATCGTCACAAGGCCCTCGGCTTCAAGCTGCAGCAGTGCCTCACGCACCGGAACGCGGCTGACGCCAAGCTCCTTGGCCATGGCGTCCTGCCGCAGTTGCTCGCCGCCCTTCAGCTCACCGGAAATGATGCGTCGAGCGATGTTTTCAGCGACCATCCGCGTAACCGTTGGACGCAGCAGCGTCATGCCCGCCTACCTGTTCCTTTTTTTCTCGCCTGCCCCGAGAGTCTTTCAGATCGTATTACAAACTACAACACCAATTTAGTCCGCCTTGGCCAGCGCTGCCGCGGCCCCGGCATGCCGAGGCAGCGCGCGTTGCAACGGTGCGACCTTCTTGATGGCATCCGAAAGCTTTTCGGCAACCATGATGACAGGGCAATGTAGGTTGCCGCTGGTGATCGATGGCATCACCGATGCATCGACAACGCGAAGGCTCTCCATCCCGTGCACGCGCCCCTGAGCGTCGGTCACCGACAGGTCGTCCTTGCCCATTCGGCATGTGCAGCACGGATGGTATTGCGTCGCGACGCGTTCTTCCAGCCAGCGCATCAACTGTTCGTCGGGCAACTTGCGTAGGCCGGGAGCCAGCGCTTCTCCGCGGAAAGCGTCCCAAGCTGGCTGATGGCAGATCTCGTCAGTGAATCGCACTGCATCTGCCAGGTCGCGCCTGTCCAGCGGATGGGTCAGGAAGTTGGTCACGATCCGCGGCAGCTTGCGCGGGTCGTTGGAGGCGAGCGTAATCTCACCCCGGCTGCGCGGGCGCATCAGGCAGGTCTGGTACTGGAAACCATCCTGGACTGTCACTTCCCCATGCGCAAACTCACCAAGAAGCGGCAGGAACTCGTGCTGGATGTTGACGTAGTCGGCGGCATCAGAGCTTCTGAAGAAGGTTCCCGTCTCCCAGAGGTTCCGCGCGCCCAAACCCGACCGGAACAACAGCCACTGTGCCCCGACGCGGGCCATTCCCAGCTTGCCCAACCCGACACCCGGAGACATCCCTGGCCGTCGAGCGCGATAGGCCACGGAAACGGCCGCATGATCCGTGAGCCCTTTGCCGACGCCCGGCAGGTCCAGAATGCAGCCGATGTCGTGCGCTGCAAGCTCGGCCCGCGGCCCTATGCCGGACAGAAGCAGCAGCTGCGGCGAATTGAAGGCCCCGCCACACAGGATGACCTCGGTTCCCGCCGTGATCCGCTTCAACACGCCGCCTTCCAGGGCCTCGACACCGATTGCCCGACGTCCTTCGGTCAGGATGCGGGTCACCAAGACGCCGAGCCGCAGTTCCACACGGCCCGACCTGACCGCCGGGCGCAGGTATTGGCGCCCACCGCTCGCGCGGACTCCGCCGTCGATGTTCGCCTGGTAGATGTGAACGCCTTCCTGACGATGTCCGTTGTAGTCGTCGTTCAGCACTTGACCGGCCTGCTGCCCTGCCTCGAGCATTGCATCGTAGACCGGAAGACCGGCGGGCATCCGCGTCACCTTGATGGGTCCCGATCGCCCGCGATAACGGTCGTCGCCCTTGTCGTAACTTTCGAGCTTCTTGAAGTAAGGAAGGCAGTCCGCGTAGCTCCAGCCATCCGCACCCGCCTCGGACCACGCATCGAAGTCGCGTGGGTTGCCGCGCACATACACCATTCCGTTCAGCGACCCAGAGCCGCCCAGCATTCGGCCGCGGACATGGTCCATCACACGGTTTCCCAGACCGGGCTCCGGCCCGGTCTGCATCTGCCAAGTGCGCCGCTTGTCCGTCAGCGGAAAGGACATGGCGGCCGGCATCCGGACGTAGACTGTCCGATCGGATGGCCCGGCTTCGAGGACAAGAATGCGCGCGCCCGGCAACTCTGCGAGGCGCGCAGCCACAACCGAACCGGCCGCGCCTGACCCGACGATCACGTAATCGTAGTCATCGTTCCGCTGACTCATCTCGTGATCCCTGATCCTCTAGGCAGCCTTTGATGTGCGATACGCAGCCAGTTTCCTGACCGTGGCCTCGAGGACTTCGACGACGCTCGTGCGCTCGGCGCCCGCAAGCGGCAACCGCGGTTCCCGGCACCATTCCGGTGCGCCGTAGACGACGCTTTCGGCGATCTTGATGTACTGCACGAGCTTGACATGCGTGTCGAGGTGGAAAGCCGGCGTCAGGATCCGGTATAGCGAACGCGCCTCGGCAAAACGCCCTGCGGCGCACAGGTTGAAGAGCTCTACGCATTCGGCAGGCCAGGCGTTCGTCATCCCCGATACCCACCCGACCGAACCCAGGGCGACGCTTTCGAGGATCTGGTCATCGACCCCACAGAAGATGCGGTAGCGGTCGTTGCAGGCCACAAACATGTCAGTGACACGGCGCACATCCCCGGTTTCGTCCTTGATGGCGACAATCGTCGGAACATCTGCCAAGGCCTGAAGTATCGTCGGCGTAACGTCGACACCGTAGGAAAGCGGGTTGTTGTAGATCATGATCGGCAGCGGCGATGCGTTGCCGATGGCACGATACCAAGCCTCGGTTTCGCGCGGATCGGTCTTATAGCCGATACTGGGGAACACCATCATCCCGTCGATGCCAAGCGCATGGAACTGGCGCGACCGCTCAACAGCCGCCGCAGTGGTGATTTCGGCCAGACCCGAAAGAAGCGGGACCCGCCCCCTGACCGCTGCCTTCGCCGTGCGGATCACCTCGAGCTTCTCGTCTACGCTCATGCAGCCGTTTTCCCCGAGCATGGGAAGCACGATCACGCCTGAGACACCGTTTTCGATCAGCCTGTTGATCGAAGAGGCAGTCCCCTCGAGATCGAGGGCGCCGCCTTCCGTGAGCTTCGTGGTAACCGCCGGAAATACCCCGCTCCATGCAGTCATTCGGCTCTCCTTTTTCGAATCCAGTTGGAATGTATAACAATATACCAATCGAAACGCTCACCTGTCCAGACCCAAGATTGCTGTTGCGGGCGTCACGGCCTGTCGCGGAAAAAGTGCATCGCCCGGAAGTCCCTAGGGAAGTTGAGGCAACGGAGCCTCGCCATGCACCGTCATGCTGGGTGCACCGCGACCTTGTCACGCGCCGCTTTCGCGCAAGACCGGACGGAGGCAAACGCAGCGGACAAGGCCTGTCAGGACGCCTCGGATCGGGTCAGCACTCGAAGATGACGCGCTCACCTCTGGCGCAAGAAAGGCGGATCGCATCAAGGATTCGCATGCCCGCGACCGCATTGTCGATCGGCCATGGCTGAGGCAGTAAGCCACGAACCACCCTCGAAAACGTCACGATCTCATGTTCGTACTGGTTCGCGGGGGGTATCCGGATCTCTTCGATGTTGCTGTCGTCGAGGTCTGCCTTGCCGCGGAGGCGTATGCGGGTCTCGATCGTCGCTGATGGCCAGACTGCGATTGGGATCTCCATCCAGCCCTCGGTTCCCGTGACCATGATCCAGTGCGCCCAAGCCTGTCGCAAGGCGCCGCTGAATAGCAGTGTTCTGTTGGATGGAAACTCCAGCATACCCGATACGGCGATGTCGACCCCCCCCGGCCGGTCCATCTGTGCGCGGGCCGTAACTGCGAACGGCTCGCATTCGAACAGGAACCGCGCTGCGGTGATCGGATAGACGCCTACGTCACCGAGGGCACCTCCGCCGAGCTCTGGCTTGAAGCGGATGTCGTCCGGATTGTCGTTCATGACGCTGTAGGTCGCGTGGATCTGCGTGATCTGGCCCAGACGGCCCGACCTCACGATGTCACGCGCGGCCAGCCACCGTGGATGATAACGCACCATGAACGCCTCAGTGACCTGCACGCCTGTCTCGGCCTGCACGGCCCGCAGCCTGACGGCCTCTTCAGCGTTTAGGCCAAGGGGCTTCTCGCAAAGCACGTGCTTGCCTGCGCGCGCGGCGGCAATCGCATCTTCAACATGACTGCTGTTCGGTGTCGGGATGTATACCGCCTCGACGTTCCCGTCGGCGAGCAGCTCTTCCAAGCTACCGTAACTGGCCTTTATGCCGAACTCGTCGGCAACCCTGCGGGCGTGTGGCGCATCGCGCGAGCTGATCGCGACCACTTCCGCTTCGGTCGTTGCCTGAATGGCCGGGATCACCCAGTCCTGGCCAATCTTGGCGGTCGAAACAACTCCATACCGTACCGGTGTCATTCAGGTACCCCTTTCCGGTCATCGCTTCAGAGGCGAAAGTTTCACGAAGGTCGATTTCGAGGCCATGAACTCAAGCAGCCCTTCCATGCCGTTCTCGCGCCCAAGTCCGCTTTGTCTGCGACCGCCGAAGGGCAGATGGGGGACTGTCTCGAGATAGGTGTTGACGTAGACAACCCCGCTATCGAGTGCCTTGGAGACCGCAAACGCAGTATCGAGGTTGCTGGTCCAGACACCGTTCGCAAGCCCGTAGCGTGTTTGGTTGGCAAGCACGACTGCCTCGGCGACATCGCGGAAGGTGGTGACGGCAAGAACAGGACCGAAGACCTCTTCCGAAAAGATACTCATTTCAGAAGTCACTCCGGTCAGGACGGTCGGCTCCACAAAGAAGCCGTCAGCAAGTGGCGGCGCCGAGGCGCGTCTGCCGCCGACCCGCAGCTGGGCGCCTTCGGACACAGCCCCCGCGACATGTCCAAGAACTCTGTCCAGATGCGCCTCATGGATCATGGGCCCGATCTCGGCATCAGGATCGTCCGGTGTTCCGAGGCGCATCGCCGCAGCCTTTTGCGAAAGCCGCGCAAGGAATTCGGGAGCTATGCTTTCCTGAACCAGAAGCCGACCTCCAGCGCAACATTCCTCGCCCTGATTGATCGTGAACGCAGCCAGCGCTCCGGCAAGCGCGGCCTCGAAATCAGCGTCAGCGAAAACGATGTTCGCTCCCTTGCCGCCAAGTTCGAGCGTCACCTTCTTCAGAGTTTCGCCCGCCAACGCTGCAATCCTGCGTCCGACGATCGTCGATCCGGTAAAGGAGATCATTTCGATCCCTGGATGCCTGCACATCGCCTCGCCGACCACGGGTCCTGTGCCGGTGACCACGGAGATGACCCCGGCGGGGATCCCCGCCTCCTGCGCGATCGCAGCATACTCCAGAGTGGTGCCAGACGTGAATTCGGACGGCTTGATCACGACCGAGCATCCGGCAACCAGCGCATAAGGGAGTTTCTGGAAGAGCGTGACCGTGGGAAAGTTCCACGGCAGGATCATGCCCACGACCGGCAAGGGATCGAAACTGACAAGTCCAAGCTTGTCGTCGCCTTCCCGGTCCACCATACGTCCCGGCATCTGCCACGCAAGCGACGCCGCAAAGCGCAACAGTTCAAGCGACCAGGCCAGTTCAGCTCTCGCAGAGGAGATGGTTTTGCCCGCCTCATCAGCCTCGATGCGGGCCAGCTCCGGTAGTCTTGCCTCGATCATATCTGCAAATCGCAGCAGGCAGCGACCACGCTCGCTTGCAGGTCTGCCGACCCACGTCCCCATACGAAATGTACGGCGTGCCGAGGCCACCGCCTCATCGACATCCGCCTCGGTTCCCATGGTGAAACGTGCGACCTCTTTTCCTGTCGCGGGACTGTTTCGCAGGAAGGACTGCGCAGCCGGCCGCGAAACTGCGCCCCCGTCGATCCAAAGACCGTATGACCGCATCTTGTTTCCCTTCAGCAGTATGGTGAATTCTGGTTGCATGGCCTGCGGTCACTCCCGGGCCGTATCCGAGGCGCTTTCTCGGGGATGCCTTCAGTCAGCACCGGATGTACGCCGTCTTGACGGTCGTAAAGAATTCGGCCGCGTAACGTCCCTGTTCTCTTGGCCCGAAGCTTGAGGCCTTGCGTCCGCCGAAGGGTACGTGGAAATCCACGCCGGCAGTCGGCAGGTTCACCATCACCATTCCGGCTTCGGCATTGCGCCGGAAATCGGTCGCATACTTTAACGAATTCGTGCATATTCCCGCCGTCAAACCGAAATCACTGTCGTTGGTGATTGCAAGCGCCTCCGCGTAGTCCTTGACCATGATGACGGATGCGACAGGCCCGAAGATCTCTTTGCCCGAGGTGCGCATCGCCGCTGTGCAATCGGTCAGCAGCGTCGGCTCCATGAAGAACCCGTCGGTTTCGCCCTTGAGGCGCTGGCCGCCACAAGCCAGCGTCGCACCTTCCGCCAGGCCGATATCGACATAGCCGAGGTTCTGCTCCAGTTGTGCGGGGTTCGCCACTGGGCCGATGGTGGTTGCGGGGTCCAGGGCATTGCCGACACGAAGGGCTGACACGCTCTGCTTCAAGGGATTCACAAAGCGGTCATGAATGCCCTCTGTCACGATCAGGCGAGACGAGGCCGTGCACCGTTGTCCGGTGGCGAAGAAGGCGCCGTTCACGGCGCAGTCGACCGCCACGTCGAGATCTGCGTCGTCAAGAACGACGAGTGGGTTCTTGCCGCCCATTTCCAGCTGGAACTTGCGTCCGACCCGGACTGACGCTTCTGCAACGCGGCGGCAGGTATCTGCCGAGCCAGTAAAACTGATTGCGGCGATCCTGGGATCGTCAAGCATGGCCTGCCCCACAACCGAACCGCGCCCCATCACGAGGTTGACCACTCCACTGGGTGTTCCCGCCCGGTGCAAGATGTCGACGAGTTCCCGGGCGCTGCCCGGGACGAGGTCGGCGGGCTTGAAGACAACCGTGTTGCCGTAGCAGAGCGCCGGCGCGATCTTCCAAGCGGGTATCGCGATGGGGAAGTTCCAGGGCGTGATCACACCGATGCCCCCCAACGGTTCGCGTGTGATCTCAATGCCGATGCCGGGTCGTACGCTCGGCAAGCTCTCTCCGGCAAGCCGTAGCGCCTCGCCCGCGAAGAAGTCGAAGATCTGACCGGCGCGCACCACCTCCCCGACAGCCTCCGCCAGCGTCTTGCCTTCCTCGCGCCCAAGCAGGTGGCCAAGCTCCGCGGATCGCGTGAGGATCTCATCGGCGGTTCGCCGAAGAATGGCGTGCCGCGTGGCGATGCCCGACCGCGACCATGCGGGAAACGCAGCATGGGCAGCGTCGACGGCCGCCCTGACGTCGTCTGACGACCCGGAGGCGAAGTGTCCGATCAGGTCGGACGGGTCCGAAGGATTACGGTTCTCGGAGAACTCGGATCCGACGCGCTCTCGCCCGATGATGTTGTGCCTTTCCGGCTGCATGGCAGAAGGTCGCCTTCTCTTATCTGAACCAGGTATCAGCAAGGCGGTAGCCGCGCGGAAACGGGTCTTCCGGGTCGACGCCATAGGTGCTGATGCCGGTGATCCACGCCCGACCGCCGACTTCCGGCACGATGGCAGGAACGCCGGCAACATCGGTGGTTTCGACGATCCTGCAGTCAAACTGCGTGTCCAGAACGGAAGTATGGCGGAATGCCTCGCCGGGTTTCAGGCTGCCGCGCGCGTGCAGGAGCGCCATTCGTGCCGAGGTGCCGGTTCCGCATGGGCAACGATCCAGCCGTCCGGGCGACACGACGACGGCGTTCTTCGAGAAGAGGAGCCCGTCCTCGTCCCTTTCCAGCGGCCCGGCGAACAGCGTCTGATTGATCGTGTGGATGCCGGGATTGGATGGGTGAACCGAGGGCAATTGGCGCGCCGCAGCGTCCTTGATCGCCTCACCGACCTCGACGAGACGCCTTGCTTCCCTTCGCTCCAAGCCAAGGTCGGCCAGATCGTCGATGTCGACGATGCAGTAGATCATCCCACCATAGGCGACATCGACGCGAAGACTGCCAAGTTCGGGCACCTCGATCCGCGCGTCACGGTGCATCACGAAGGACGGCACGTTGGTGAACCGGACACTTCGGCACTTGCCGTCCCTGCACTCTGCCACCACGGTGACAACGCCGGCCGGTGTGTCCACGCGCACGACGGTCTCGGCGCTTTTCATCGCAACCATCCCGGTCTCCAGCGCGACCGTCACTGTGCAGATGAGGTTCGAGCCCGACATCGGTACGAAGAAGTCGGATTCCATCACGATCATCCCGATGTCGCAGTCGGGTCTGATGGCCGGTGTGATGAGGTTGACTGCGGCATTCACACTGCCGCGCGGATCGAACAGCAGCATGTCGCGAAGCCACGGCATGTCCCGCTCGATCAGTGTCATGCGATCGAACATCGTTTCGGCCGGCGGGGCGATGACGCCGCCGGTAATGACCCGGCCGACCTCGCCTTCGGCATGCGCCCCGACCACCGTGATTGCACGATCCAGTTTCACTGCGGCACCTCAGCTGGCATGAAGTGGCTTTGGGAGCGGCGCCCCGATTTCGAAGTCAAGGAACCTGGCCCGGAAACCGCTGCGTTGCGGAGAGCAGGTCATCGGCCCGATCCGGCAGCCGGCCTCGGAGGGGAAATCCGCAAGCCGGAGCAGATGCCAGTGTTTGTCCACGCCGCGATAGTGGACGATGATGGCCCCCCCCAGCCGCGTAAGGCGCACTTGTTGCGGGCCCGAAACCCGCGGCACACCGACGACGGACCAGTCCGACCGCCCCTCACGCGTGACGACCACGGAGAAATTGGTGATGTCGTCCGAGAACTCGATCCCTGTCTTGAGCCAGGTGTTGGCATCGGCCCGAAGCATCATGCCCGCCTGATCGTAAAGCGTCTCATAGTCGCCTTCGAACGTCACGATGGCCGTGCAGGAGTCACTCACCGGGATGCCCAGGAAGTGACCGTCATCCCTACGAAAACCGTAGAAGGTGTCTTGCCAGAAGTCCGTCTCTGGTCCGGTGACGACAGACAGTACCCCGTTGGCGACGCTCCACGAAGGCGGTTCGCAATGCCATTTCCCCGCCTTGGCAAAAACCTCGATCCCGCTCATCCTCTTTCCTCCGTTCCTGAAATCGCGCCGGGCTCCCCCGGCTGTGCGCGCCTATCCACGGGCTGCCTGAGCCCCGCCGCCAGTCGTCGGCGTACCGGATCGCCGTAGACCACCACTGCAAGGGCCAGCACGGCTCCGACGACCATGCGCTGCCAGTAGGGATTGATACCCAGAAGATTGAAGGCATTGGACAGCATCCCGATAAAGAGGACGCCGCAAACCGTGCCGATCAGATGTCCTCGGCCGCCCATCAACGACAGCCCGCCAACGGCGGCGGCCGCAATCGCGTCGAGTTCCCAGCCAAGGCCGGTCCTTACCGCGTCGCCGGACTGGATCCGCGCCGTTAGCAAAAGACCAGCCACAGCCGACAGGAACCCGCAGAGAGTGTAGGCCAGAAGCTTGGTGCGGCGTACGTCGATGCCCGCAAGCAGCGCCGCTTCCTCGTTTCCCCCGACTTGGTAGATGTGTCTTCCCGTCCTGGTAAGGTGCAGGAACCACAGCGAGGCCAGCACCACGAAAAGGAAAATGCAGACCGGAAGCGGCACGCCAAGTACCGTGGCGCTGACCAGCATGAAGTACTCGTCCGGCAGCGTTCCGAAGATCGGGCGCGAGTCCGACAGCCACATGCCCAGTCCGCGCACCATCGCCATAGACGAAATGGTCACGATGATGGGCTGCAGGCCGATGTAGGCAACGAGGAACCCGTTGATCAAGCCGACGGCGACGCCGGCCAGCAGGGCAACGTTGATCCCCAAGATAGGCGGATAGCTGTTGGCGATCCCAGCGACCAGGATTGTTGAAAGCGCCACGACCGAGCCAACCGAGAGGTCAATCCCGCCCGTCAGGATCACGAAGCTCATCCCAATCGCAACCAGGCCGAGCATGGATGTCTGAAGAAATATGTTGCTGATGTTCCGAGGATCAGAAAAGCCGTCGGCCACCGCATAGAAGACAAGGAAGAGAATGATCAAGACGATCACGATCGGGTTTTCTGCGATCGCCCGCAACAGGCGTGCTGATGTCATTGACCCGAAACCTCCGTCGAAATCGCTATGCCAAGTTCCCGGATTTCGAACGACTGTTCCAAGTCGAGGTCGAAGACGAACGTGCCCGGTTTGTCCGCCTGCAGTCGCAGAGTCACCTCGAACGGGCCTTCGAGCGGCATGTCGTATTGCAGAAACCGTTTTCCCCAGAAATCCGAGGTGGATGTGGAGGACGGCGAGGTACCGAGCAGTCGGAAACCGTCCCAGAACGCAAGGTTCACGGCCAACCCGAACGGCCCCGGTTCCACGGCACCCGGCGCGATTGTGACTGTTGCAGCGACGGTTTCGCCGACGCCCTGTGCTGCAGGCAGACTGACCGTTACCCCTGTGACCATCCCGTTTTCGGAAGCTTGCGCCGCGGCCGCTTCCGCCGCCTCGAGTTCCTCGAAGAACCGCCGGGCACGGATCGTGACGTCCTGCTCGGGGTGCTCTTCCAGAAGCAGGGCATATACGGCGCGGAAGCCCTCATCGTCACCCGCGTCTTGGTAGGCCGATGCGAGTTTACCCAGGATCGTCAGTCTGTAGGCAGAGTAGTCGGGCTGTCCACGCAGGGTTTCGAGCAGCTTGTTGTAGCTTTCAATCGCTTCGGCGCGGCGTCCCATGCCGAACATCGAATTGGCAATGCCAATCTCCGACAGCGCCGCGTATCTGCTGTCCGGAAACCGCTCGATGATCTTCGTGTATTCCTCGATTGCCCGCGCATAGACGCGCGTCAGTTCGAGGTTGTTCGCGGCGCTATAGGGGCCCCTTGCGCGGTCAAGCTCGAACAAGGAAGGGGCGGCGAAAAAGGCACCCACGTTGACAATCGCAAGGAAGCCGACGAGCAGGCCAACGCTTCGAAGGATTCCGGAGCGGCTTGACCTTGACGCGGTATTGGGGCCGAGCGTGTCGCTCATGTCGTACCCCTCTTGATGCGATCCACGCGCGCGCGGTCGCGCAGCGACGCGACCAGCACCGCAAACAGGATGATCGCGCCTTTAGCAATGTTCTGCCATTCTGGATCGACCCCCTTCAGATTGAAGAGGTTCGAGACGATGCCGATCACCAGCGCACCGACGAATGCGCCCCAGACTGAGCCACGGCCACCCTGCAAGGCCGTGCCGCCAATGACCACCGCGGCGATGGCGTCCAGTTCCCAGAACACACCTGCTTGGCCGGGCTCGCCCGATCCCATACGGGCCGTCAGGATCAGCCCCGAAAGCCCCGCAAGCGCCCCGCAGAAGATATAGGCCACGAGCTTGACCTGCTGCACTGGAATGCCTGCGAGGTGGGCCGCATGCTCGTTTGAGCCGATGATGTAGATCTGCCGGCCGATGGCCCGGTATCGCATCACGTACCAGGTCAGGATCGTGACAAGAAGGAACAGGATCGCCGGGCTTGGAATACCGAGGACGCTTCCGCGGGACAGGAAATCGATTACCGGTGGGTAGTCGACGTAGATCGGCTGGCCATCTGTATAGACGAGCCCCATCCCGCGAACCACGGTCATCATCACCAGTGTCGCCACGAAGGGCTGAAATCCGAGAAAGGCCACCATCGACCCATTTGCCAACCCGATCACCATCGCGGCCAGCAGCGGGAACAGCAGCGCAACAAGCGGCGGCCAGCCAGTCATGACCAACGAAGCGGCGAGCGCGCCGACAAAGGCCACAACAGACCCTACCGAGAGATCGATGCCGCCGGTGATGATCACGACGTTCATGCCGACCGCGACGATTCCGATCAGCGATGCCGCGCGCAGCACGTTCAGCAGGTTCTCGCTGGTCCAGAAGAAGGGTGAGGCAAAGCCTGCAAGGACGAGCAGAAGCACGAGGATGACCAGATTGCTGTCGATAGGCAGCTTGCGCAAGGACCCGATCATCGAACAATCGCCCCTGCGTGCGACGCTTGCGCCTGCCCGCCCATCACGCGCACCATGATCTCGGGCATGGAGTACGCGCCTCGCTTCTGTGCACCTGTCACGCGACCGAGGTTTAGGCAAATGACCCTATCGGAAACATGCAGCACCTCTTCGATCACCGACGAAACGAAGATGACCGCCTTGCCCTGCTTGGCCAGGTCCCTGACAAGCCTGAAGATCGCGTCCTTGGCTCCGATGTCGATCCCGCGCGTCGGTTCGTCGAGCAGGAATATGTCAACGTCGGCATCAAGCAGTCGCGCAAGGATGACCTTC
>Ga0315902_10004366_pt1 | contig 20483 bp, 19 predicted proteins | sample LakEriMetagenome_9_FD_203523 | JGI IMG/M metagenome (GOLD analysis project Ga0315902, IMG submission 203523) | Freshwater fungal communities from buoy surface, Lake Erie, Ohio, United States - Buoy 12 MA117 | ecosystem: Environmental > Aquatic > Freshwater > Lake > Lake biofilm | place: USA... | reverse complement strand
ACGCGGCCTTCGCCGCACCGCTCGTCCAGGCCAGCCGCGGCGGACAGGGCGGCGGCCATGCCCGCCTCACGGCCGAGGGAGAAGAAGTCCTGCGCCTCTATCGCGCGATCCTTGCCGCCGCCGCCGGTGCCGCGGCCCCCGACATCGACCGCCTCGCGGCCATGCTCGCGCCCGATGGGCCCGCAGCGCCTTAGCGCTTGCCCGCCACCCAGCTCAAGGGATATGTTTCCCCCGACATATCGAAGGCCATCATGCGTCGCCTCGCCTGCTCCGCCCTCATCCTGATCGCCACGCCCGTGACGGCGGAGGAAACCGTCGTCTTCGCCGCAGCCTCGCTCAAGGACGCGCTCGATGCGGTCGCGGCTGACTGGCAGGCCGTGACCGGCCGCCGCGTGGCGATCAGCTATGCGGGCTCGGGCGCGCTTGCCGCCCAGATCGTCCAGGGCGCACCGGCCGACATCTTCATCTCGGCCGCGACCGACTGGATGGACGCGGTCGAAGCCGAAGGGCTTGTCCGCGCACGGCGCGACCTTCTCGGCAACAGCCTCGTGCTCATCGCCCATGGCAGGGGTGCAGCCCCCGTCGACCCCGCCGACCTGCCCGACCTCCTCGGCGACGGTCGGCTCTCGATGGCGATGGTCGATGCCGTCCCCGCCGGCCAATACGGACGCGCCGCGCTGCAATCGCTTGGCCTCTGGGACAGCCTCGCCCCATCCGTCGCGCAGTCCGAAAACGTCCGCGCCGCACTCGCCTTCGTCGCCTCGGGCGAGGCGCCCTTCGGCATCGTCTATGCGACCGACGCCGCGGCCGACGACAACGTCACCATCGTCGCGACCTTTGCCCCCGAAACACATCCCCCCATCCTTTACCCCGCCGCGCTGCTGGCCGCTGCTGCCGATCCTCAGGACCAGGCCTTCTTCGAGGCGCTCTTCTCCGACCGCGCCGATGCGGTCTTCGCCGCCTCCGGCTTTGCCGTGCCCGACTGATGGGCGGAGCGGCCGACTGGCTCTCTCCCGACGAATGGCGCGCCGTCGCGCTGTCGCTGCGCGTCTCGTTCTGGGCCACGCTCCTCAGCCTGCCGCCCGGGCTCCTTGTCGCCTATGCGCTCGCACGCTGGCGCTTCCGCGGCCGGCAGGTGCTGAACGGTCTCGTCCACCTGCCGCTGATCCTGCCGCCGGTGGTGACGGGCTATCTCCTGCTCCTGGCCTTCGGGCGAAAGGGCTGGATCGGCCAGTATCTCGACCAGTGGTTCGGCATCGTCCTCGCCTTCCGCTGGACCGGCGCCGCGCTGGCCGCCGCGGTCATGGCCTTCCCGCTCATGGTGCGCGCCATGCGCCTCGCGATCGAGGCCGTCGACCCCCGGCTCGAAGCCGCGGCCGGCACACTCGGCGCACCCCCGGCCCATGTCTTCGCGACCGTCACGCTGCCGCTCATCCTGCCCGGGATCGTGGCGGGTGCGATCCTCGCCTTCGCCAAGGCGATGGGCGAATTCGGCGCCACCATCACCTTCGTCTCGAACATCCCCGGCCAGACCCAGACCCTGCCATCCGCCATCTATACCCAGCTTCAGGTCCCCGGCGCCGAGGATCACGTCGCCCGGCTCGCCCTCGTCGCCATCGCCGTGGCGATGGGCGCGCTCGCCCTGTCCGAATGGGTCAGCCGCGCGGTCGCCCGCCGCATCGGCCAGGCATGACGCTCGCGATCCGCCTCCGCCATGCACTGGGCGGCTTCACGCTCGATGTCGACATCAGGGCGGGCGCGGGCGTCACCGCGCTCTTCGGCCGCTCGGGCGCGGGCAAGACCAGCATCGTCAATGCCGTCGCGGGCCTCCTGCGCCCCGATGAAGGGCACATCACGCTCGGGCCCGACACGCTTCTCGATACCGCCCGCGGGGTCTTCGTCCCGCCGCACCGCCGCCGCATCGGCTATGTCTTCCAGGATGCGCGGCTCTTTCCCCACATGACGGTCCGGCAGAACCTGCTCTATGGCCGCCGCTTCGCGCGCGGCGCCGCGGGCCCCGATCCTGGCCACATCGCCGGTCTCCTCGGCATCGGCGATCTGCTCGACCGCCGTCCCGGCACGCTCTCGGGCGGCGAAAAGCAGCGCGTGGCACTGGGCCGGGCGATCCTCGCCGCGCCGCTCCTTCTCCTGATGGACGAACCGCTCGCCGCGCTGGACGAGGCGCGCAAGGCCGACATCCTGCCCTATCTCGAACGGCTGCGCGACGATCTGGGCCTGCCGATCCTCTATGTCAGCCATGCCCTGGGCGAGGTCGCGCGCCTGGCCGACACCCTTGTCCTGGTCGAGGCCGGTCGCGTCACCGCCTCAGGCCCCGCCGGGGACCTGCTCTCGGACCCCGCCCTCGCCCCCGCCTTCGGCCTGCGCGAAGCCGGAGGAGTCCTGCCCGCGCGGCTTGCGGGGACCGAAGCCGACGGCCTCTCCCGGCTCGACACCGCCGCAGGCCCGCTCTGGCTGCCGCAGCTTGACGCGCCCCCGGGCACGACCCTGCGCCTGCGCATCCTGGCCCAGGACGTGATGATCGCGACAGAGCGGCCCAAGGGACTCTCGGCGCTCAACATCCTGCCCGCGACCATCGCGGCGATCCGGCCGGGCGAAGGCCCCGGCATGCTGGTCCGCCTCGCCCTCGGGCCCGATCACATCCTCGCCCGGGTCACCCGCCGCTCGGCCAGCGCGCTGCAACTCGCCCCCGGCCAGCAGGTCTTTGCCGTGCTCAAAGCCGTCTCGGTCGCGCGCGAAAACGTGTTCGGGAACGATCCCTCACCCCCGGCCGAGGGTTAGGCCCCCCGGCCCTTCACTCCGCCGTCCAGCCGCCGTCGACGATCAGATGCGTCCCCGTCACCATCGCCGCCGCATCCGAGGCCAGAAAGACCAGCGGCCCCATGAGGTCCTCGATCTCGCCCACGCGGCCAAGCTTGATCTTGGACAAAATCCAGGCCTTGCGCTCGGGGATGGACAGCGTCTGTTCGGCCAGCGGCGTTCGGATGAAGGTCGGGCAGAGCGTGTTGACACGGATGCCCTGCGGCCCCCATTCCAGCGCCATCGCCTTGGTCATCCCCTCCAGCGCATGCTTGTTGGCGCAATAGACCGCCCGGTCGGGCCCGCCGACATGCCCCATCTGCGATGACACGTTGATCAGGCTGCCCGGACGGCCGGCCCCGATCAGCCCGCGCGCCACCTCGCGCGTCAGGAAATAGGCCGCGCGCAGGTTCAGCGCCATCGCCGCGTCGTAATCCTCGGGCCGGGTGTCCAGCGCCGGGCCGTGCCGCGCCAGACCAGCCGAATTCACCATCACGTCGAACGGCCCCGCCCCGGCGACCATCGCCGCGGTCGCGTCAAGGTCGGTGATGTCCAGCGCCCGCGCCTCGGCCCGACCGCGGGCCGCGCGGATCGCATCGCGAGGGGGCCCCAAGCTCGGCCATCCGGCGGGCGACAAGGTGCACCTCGGCCCCCGCCTGTGCCAGGGCTGCCGCCGCGCCCAGCCCGATGCCCGAAGACGCCCCCGTCACCAGCGCGCGCCGGCCATCCAGCCGGAAGGACAGGGTCACCGGAAGCCGCATCATCCGCCCTCCCCTGCCCTGCTGCCCCTGTCACTCCGCCGCGACGCCATAGGGCGCGTTCCGGCCACCATAGCGGCGCACGCGGATGTTGCACTGCTCGGCATGGCCCACAAAGCCTTCGAGCATGCAGAGCCGCGAGCCGTATTCCCCGATCAGCGCCGCCGCCGCATCGGTCGTCACCTTCTGGTAGCTGTGCGTCTTGAGAAACTTGCCCACCCAGAGCCCGCCGGTATGGCGCCCCGTCCGCCGCGTCGGCAGCGTGTGGTTCGTCCCGATCACCTTGTCGCCATTGGCCACATTCGTGCGCGGCCCAAGGAACAGCGCGCCATAGCTGTGCATCTTCTCCAGATACCAGTCGTCGCGGTCCGTCATCACCTGGACATGCTCGTAGGCCAGGTCATTGGCCAGGGCGAGCATCTCCTCATGCGTGTCGCACAGATAGACATCCCCGTAATCGCGCCAGCTTGCCGCCGCCGTCTCGGCCGTGGGCAGAATGGTCAGCAGCCGCGCGACCTCGGCCACCGTCGCCTCGGCCAGCCTGCGCGACGTGGTGACCAGGCAGGCGGGCGAATTGTAGCCATGCTCGGCCTGGCCCAGAAGGTCGGTCGCGCACAGCTCGGCATCGACGGTGTCGTCGGCGATCACCATCGTCTCGGTCGGGCCGGCGAAGAGGTCGATCCCGACCCGCCCGTAAAGCTGGCGCTTGGCCTCGGCCACGAAGGCATTGCCCGGCCCCACGAGCATGTGGACCGGCTCCAGCGTCTCTGTCCCCAGCGCCATTGCACCCACCGCCTGGATGCCGCCGAGGCAGAGGATTTCATGCGCCCCGCCCAGATGCATCGCCGCGACGATCGCGGGATGGGGCTCGCCCTTCACCGGCGGCGCGGCCGCGACGATGCGCGGCACGCCCGCGACCGTCGCCGTCAGCACCGACATATGCGCCGAGGCGACCATCGGGAACTTGCCCCCCGGCACATAGCAGCCGACCGACTGCACCGGGATGTGGCGATGGCCAAGGATCACGCCGGGCAGCGTCTCGACCTCGATATCCGTCATCGAGGCGCGCTGCGCCTCGGCAAAGCGCCTGATCTGGGCCTGGGCAAAGCGGATATCCTCCATGTCGCGGGCCGAAACCTTCTGCATCGCCGCCGCGATCTCGGAGGGCGTCAGGCGAAAGGCGGCAGGGTCGTAGCCGTCAAACTGCCGCGACAGGTCGCGCACCGCGGCGTCGCCGCGCCGCCCGATATCGGCAAGGATGCCCTCGACGGTCGCGCGCACCCGCGCGTCATCCTCGGCCCGCGCCGCCTCCGGCTTGCCCGATTTCAGATGCACCACGACCATGCGTCTCTCCCGTCCCGCCCTGCGGTGCCGCAGAGCCTGCCGTGTCAGCCGCACCAGGCGCAACCAGGTTCTTCGCCGCAACCGCGCCGGCAGGACGGTCGGGGCCGGCCCGGTCAGGCCGGCTCGAATTCCTGCTCGGGAACCTTCGCGCCGGTCATGTAGGCCACGGCATCCGACATCGAATGGTTCCTGGGGTTGATGACGCACAGCCGCCGCCCCAGCCGGTGCACATGGATGCGGTCGGCCACCTCGAAGACATGGGGCATGTTGTGACTGATCAGGATGATCGGAATCCCCCGGCCCTTGACGTCGAGGATCAGCTCCAGCACCCGCCGGCTCTCCTTCACGCCCAGCGCCGCGGTCGGCTCGTCCAGGATGATGACCTTCGAGCCAAAGGCCGCCGCCCGCGCCACCGCCACCCCCTGCCGCTGCCCGCCCGACAGCGTCTCCACCGGCTGGTTGATGTTCTGGATCGTCATCAGCCCCAGATCGCTCAGCTTCTCGCGGGCGAACCGCTCCATCTTCGGCCGGTCAAGCTGGCGCAGCCAGCGCCCGCGCCAGCCCTCGCGGCGCACCTCGCGCCCCATGAACATGTTGTCGGCGATCGACAGCGCCGGACTCATCGCCAGCGTCTGGTAGACCGTCTCGATCCCCGCCTCGCGCGCCTCGGTCGGCTTGGTGAAATGGACCTTGCGCCCCTCAAGCCAGATGTCCCCCTCATCCGGCACCACCGCGCCCGAAACCGCCTTGATCAGCGTCGACTTGCCCGCCCCGTTGTCGCCGATCACCGCGAGGATTTCCCCGGGATAAAGGTCGAAGTCGCAGTGATCCAGCGCCACGACCCGGCCGAAGCGCTTCACGAGCCCCCGCCCCTTCAGGATCGGTTCCCGCTCCATCACGCCACCGCCTTCCTGATCCACTGGTCCACCGCGACTGCGGCGATGATCAGGACCCCGATCATCAGATAGGTCCATTGCGCATCCGCCCCCATCATCCGCAGACCCAGGCTGAACACCCCCACGATCAGCGCCCCGAAGAGCGCGCCGAGAATCGACCCCCGCCCGCCGAACAGCGAAATCCCCCCGATCACCACGGCGGTGATCGATTCGATATTGGCATCCACCCCCGATGTCGGCGAGACCGACCCGATCCGCCCGATCAGCGCCCATCCCGCCAGTGCGCAGATCAGGCCCGACAGGACATAGACCGAAATCAGCGTGCCCCGCACATTCACGCCCGCCAGCTGCGCGGCCTCGGGATCGTCACCCACGGCATAGACATGCCGCCCCCAGGCGGTATGCCGCAGCGCCCAGGCCAGCACCGCGATCAGCAGCACCATCACGACGACGCCATAAGTGACATTGACCGACCAGAGCGTATCCAGAAACCAGTCCCCCGTATCCGCCGGTCGCCGCCCCTCATGGACGATCCCGCGCATTCCCTCGATCCAGTTGACCAGCTGCACGTTCGGCTTCTCGCCCAGCCATTGCAGCATCGGCGCATTCGCCCGCAGGTCCTGGCTCCGGATCGTCTCGTTGGCGGAATAGAGGAAATTCGTCGCCAGGATGATCTGCCAGGTGCCGAGCGTCACGATGAAGGGCGGCAGCTTCATCACCGCCACCAGCCAGCCGTTGACATAGCCCATCAGACCCCCGGCCACGAAACCGCAGAGGATGGCAAGCTCGACCGGCAGGCCATAGCGGAAGGTGAACTGCCCCATGATGACCGAGGTGAAGACCATGATCGCCCCGACCGAGAGGTCGATCCCCGCCGTCAGGATGACCAGCGTCTGCGCCGCCGCCACGATCCCGACGATCTGCACCTGCTGAAGGATCAGCGCCTGCGACCCGGCGGAAAAGAACTGCCCGCCCAGCAGCACCCCGAAGATCACAATGGACAGAAGCAGCACGACCAGCGGCACCAGCGCGGGTGTCACATGCAGCGCATGCTGCATCCGGCGCAGCAGCGTGGACTCTTCGTGAAACTCGGCCACCGCCTCGCTGCCGCGCGCCTTCACCACGGCCTCGAAATTGTCCCCGTCCGTCGCCATGCGGTTCCTCCCCCGGAACGCACCGGGCCTGCACGCCCCAGCCTTGCAAACGGGGCGGGCCTCGGCCCACCCCGTCCCCAAGCGTCAGTCTGCGCCCCCGCGGGGCGCAGATCAACCGCGATGATCCCGTGCCGGGCTCAGCCCCAGCACTTGGCCAGGCCCTCGGCGACGTCGATCGACGGCACGCCCTCGACCGGGGCCGCCGTGACCAGCGCCACGCCCGTGTCGAAGAAGTCCTTGCCCTCGGTCGGCGCCGGCAGCGTGCCGTCCTTGGCAAAGGCCGCAATCGCCTCGATCCCGAGCGACGCCATCAGCAGCGGATACTGCTGCGACGTCGCGCCGATCACGCCATCGGCCACGTTCTGCACGCCAGGGCAGCCGCCGTCGACCGACACGATCAGCACATCATCCTGACGGCCCGCGGCAACCAGCGCCTCATAGGCGCCCGCGGCGGACGGTTCGTTGATCGTGTAGACCACGTTGATGTTCGGGTCGACGGCCAGCAGGTTCTCCATCGCCGTCCGGCCGCCCTCCTCGTTGCCCGCCGTCACGTCGTTGCCGACGATGCGCGGATCGGTCTCGTCGCCGATCACGTTGATGTCGACCGTGTCGATGCCAAAGCCGGTGAGGAACCCCTGGTCGCGCAGCACGTCCACCGTCGGCTGCGACACAGCCAGGTCCAGCATCGCGATGCGCGCATTGGCGGCCTCGGCCCCGAGCGTCGCCGCAGCCCACTGGCCGATCAGCAGCCCGGCCTGGAAGTTGTCGGTGGCAAAGGTCGCATCGGCCGCGTCGATCGGGTTCAGCGGCGTGTCAAGCGCGATGACCAGAAGCCCCGCATCCCGCGCAGCCTGCACTGAATCGACGATCGCGGCCGTATCCGACGCGGCGATCAGGATGCCCGAAGCCCCCGCGGCGATGCAGGTCTCGATCGCGGCCACCTGCGATTCATGGTCGCCGTCCACCGTCCCGGCATAGGCGCTGAGCGTGATGCCCAGTTCCGCCGCCTTCGCCTCGGCACCTTCGCGCATCTTGACGAAGAACGGGTTGGTATCGGTCTTGGTAATCAGGCAGGCGCTGACGTCCTGCGCCATAGCGGCACCCGACATCGCACACAGGGCCAGCGCTGAGCCGGCGAGAAGCTTCTTCATGGCTTGTCTCCCATAAAAACATGCAGGCCGGCCCACGGCCAGCCTCGATCCCGCCTTCTCTTTCGGGGCGGAACGATGATCACAAGAGCCCGATTCTCCCCGCCCTGTCAATAAATCATTCTAGTTGATTTATCCCCCGCGCTGCGGGAACTCTGCCCCGAAGGAGAATTGACATGCAGCCGACCGACCTGCCCAGCCCGGGGTCCGGCGCCACCCAGCATGGCCAGCGCGATCACAATTCGCGGCTGATCCTGACGCTCATCCAGCGTCAGGGGGCCCTGCCGGGCAAGGATATCGCGCACCTCGCCGGGCTCAGCCCACAGACTGTTTCGGTGATCCTGCGCGACCTGGAGAACGACGGCTTCATCCTCCGCGGCCCCCCCCGTCGGGGTCACGTGGGCAAGCCTTCGGTGCCGATGGCGCTGGCCCCCGGGGCCGTGCATTCCCTCGGGCTCAAGATCGGCCGCCGCAGCGCCGACCTCGTGCTCTGCGACTTTCTCGGAACGGTGATCGGACAGTTGCGGACCACCTACCGCTGGCCCCTCCCCGGCGACATCCTGGCCTTCCTGCGCGACGGAATTGATCACCTGACCCGCGATCTTTCGGCGCTGCAGAAAGCCAGGATCGCCGGGATCGGCATCGCCCGCCCGCACGAAATCTGGTCCTGGCACGACGCGCTCGGCGCACCGGCCGGCACCCTCGGCATCTGGCGCGGCTTCGACCTCGCCGCCGGGATCGCCGGCTTCAGCCCGCTGCCCGTCTTCATCGAAAACGATGCGACAGCCGCCTGCCGGGCCGAACACCTCTACGGCCGCGGCCGCGCCTTCCGCGACTTCGCCTATTTCTTCGTCGGGGCCTTCATCGGCGGCGGCATCGTCCTCAACCACTCCGTGATGGAGGGCGCGACCGGCAATGCCGGCGCCTTCGGCTCGCTGCCCGCCCGGCGCGCCGACGGCACGCCCTGCCAGCTGATCGACGCAGCCTCGATCTGGCTGCTCGAAGCTGCACTGACCCGTGCCGGCCATGATCCCGCCGTCCTCTGGACCCATCCGCAGGACTGGTCGGGCTTCGGTCCCCTGCTCGAATCCTGGCTGGACCAGACCGCGCAGGCCATCGCCGCCGCCGCCGTGACGGTCTGCGCCGTGGCCGACTTCGGCGCGATCATCATCGACGGCGGATTTCCGCCCGCCGTCCGCACCCGCCTGACCGATCTGGTCCGGACCCGCCTCACCACACTCGACCGGCGCGGCCTCTCCCCCTTCGACGTCCACGCCGGCGCGGTCGGCAGCAATGCCCGCGCCATCGGCGCGGCCTGCACGCCGATCTTCGCGCGCCACCTGCTCAACACGCATTCGCCCGCCTGAGGCGCCGCCCCCCGGGGTCTGCCAGACCCCGGTCGCCCAGGCGGAGCCCACGGGGACCCCAGGCCGGCCTCACCCGGCCTCTCCTCCCCATCACGCCACCCCGCCGCATTCGTCCCCACCCGCCGGTGACAGGGCGACCGGGGGTGCCGGGGGGCCCCAGGCCCCCTGGCGCGGGGGGTGCGGGGGGCGGCGAGCCCCCCGCCGCTCCCCGCCGCCTCGCGCCCCTCGCCTGTCTGCTTCGCCCCGCCGCTCCCCTTGCCCTTTCCATCCCGCCGCCGTCATGCCACCCTCTTCCCGACCGGAGGAGCCCATGCACATCGCCGAGATCGACACCCCCGCCGTCCTGATCGACCTCGATATCGTCGGGCGCAACATCGCCCGCGCACAAGCGCTGGCCGATGCCGCAGGCCTGCGCCTGCGCCCCCATGTCAAGACGCACAAGTTGCCCCGCATCGCCCGCGCCCAGGTCGCGGCAGGCGCGGTCGGGATCACCGCCCAGAAGCTGTCCGAAGCCGAGGCGATGGCGGACGGGGGGCTCACCGACATCTTCATCCCCTACAACATCCTCGGCCCCGCCAAGCTCGCCCGCCTGCGCGGGCTGCACGACCGCATCACCCTCTCGGTCTCGGCCGACAGCCTTGTCACCGTGCAGGGCTATGCCGCCGCCTTCACCGACCCCGCCCGACCGCTCCCGGTGCTGATCGAATGCGATACCGGCAACGGCCGCTGCGGCGTCCAGTCCCCGGACGAAGCGACGGCCCTCGCCCGCGCCATCGCCCGCGTCCCCGGGCTCCGTTTCGCCGGGCTGATGATCTACCCCCGCCGCGGCGCGGTCGACACCACCGCCGCCTGGCTCGCCCCCGCCATCGCCGCGCTCGCCGCGTCCGGCCTGCCCCCCGCCATCATCTCGACCGGCGGCACCCCCGACATGGCCCGCATGGCCGAGATCCCCGGCGCCACCGAACACCGCCCCGGCACCTATGTCTACAACGACCGCATGCAGACAGGCTGGGGCGCGGCCCGGCCCGAGGATTGCGCGCTCACCGTGCTGGCCACCGTCGTCAGCCGCCCCACCCCGACCCGCGCCATCCTCGATGCCGGCTCCAAGGCACTCGCCGCCGACACCGGCCCGCTGCCCGGCCACGGCCACCTCACCGCCTATCCCGCGGCCGTCATCACCCAGCTGAACGAGGAACACGCCATCGTCGACCTTTCCGCCAGCCCCGCCCGCCCCCGCATCGGCGAGACGGTGCGCGTCATCCCCAACCACGCCTGCGTGGTCACCAACCTCTTCGACGAGGTCCACCTGATCCGCGGCGACACCGTGGAGGAGATCGCCCGCGTCACCTCCCGCGGCAGGCTCACCTGACCCCCAAGCCCGGAAGGCCCCCATGCCCCGCAAGATCATCATCGACACCGACCCCGGCCAGGACGACGCGCTCGCCCTCCTCCTCGCGCTCGCCTCGCCCGAAGAGCTCGAGATCCTCGGCATCGTCGCCGTCGCCGGCAACGTGCCGCTCGACCTCACCGCGCGCAATATCCGCGTGATCTGCGAACTGGCCGGCCGGCGCGACGTGCCCTGCCTTGCAGGCTCTGCCGCGCCGCTCGCCCGCGCGCTTGTCACGGCCGAGCATGTCCATGGCAAGAGCGGCCTGGACGGCGTGGACCTGCCCGACCCGACCCTCCCGCTCGACCCCCGTCACGGCGTCGACTTCCTCATCGACACCCTGCGCGCCGAGGCCCCCGGCACCGTCACCCTCTGCCCGCTCGGGCCGCTCACCAATATCGCGACAGCCTTCCGACGCGCCCCCGACATCGTCGCCCGCGTGCAGGAAATCGTGCTCATGGGTGGCGCCTATTTCGAGGTCGGCAACATCACTCCCGCGGCCGAATTCAACATCTATGTCGACCCGGAAGCCGCTGACATCGTGGTGAAATCCGGCGCGAAGATCACGATGATCCCGCTCGATCTCACGCACAAGGCGCTCACCACCAAGGCCCGGATCGACGCCTTCCGCGCGTTGCGCACGCCGCTCGGCGATGCGGTTGCGGGCTGGCTCGACTTCTTCGAACGCTTCGACGTGCAGAAATACGGCGCCGAGGGCGGCCCCCTGCATGACCCGACCGTGATCGCCTACCTGCTCGAACCCCATCTCTTTGCCGGCCGCTTCATCAATGTCGAGATCGAGACCACCTCACCCCTGACCCTCGGCATGACGGTCGCCGACTGGTGGGGCGTCACCGACCGGCCGCGCAACGTGATGTTCCTGCGCGACATCCATGCCGAGGGCTTCTTCCGTCTCCTGACCGACCGCCTCGCCCGGCTCTGAGCGCGCGGGGGGCTCTGCCCCCCGGGCCTGCGGCCCTCCCCCCGGGATATTTGGGGACATAGAATGAGGGTTTCCGAAGCATCCTGTCCCTGCCGCCCGCATGCGCCCTGACCCGCGCGGCTTGGCGCGGGCGCGCGGGCGGGCTAGGATCCCTGCGATGACCCTGCATTTCCCCTTCGACAACAGCTATGCCCGCCTGCCGGCCCGGCTTTTTGCCGCGCTCGCACCGACCCCGGTCCGCGCGCCCCGGCTTGTCGCGCTCAACGCCGATCTCGCCCGGCTGCTCGGCCTCGACCCCGATGCCGTCGCCCCCGCCGATGCGGCCGCGGTCTTTGCCGGCAACCGCCTGCCCGAGGGCGCCCTGCCGCTGGCCCAGGCCTATGCCGGCCATCAGTTCGGCCACTGGAACCCCCAGCTGGGCGACGGCCGCGCGATCCTTCTGGGCGAGGTCCTGGGGACCGACGGCCTGCGCCGCGACATCCAGCTCAAGGGCGCGGGCCGCACGCCCTGGTCGCGCGGCGGCGATGGCCGCGCCTGGCTCGGGCCCGTCCTGCGGGAATACCTCTGCTCCGAAGCGATGCATGCCCTGGGCGTGCCCACCACCCGCGCGCTCGCCGCCACGCTGACGGGCGAAGAGGTCTGGCGCGACACCGCCCTGCCCGGTGCGGTGCTGACCCGCGTGGCCGCCAGCCATATCCGTGTCGGCACCTTCCAGTTCTTCGCCGCCCGCGGCGATACCGAGGCGCTCGCGGTGCTGACCGACCACGCCATCGCGCGCCACTTCCCCGGCGCGGAGGGCCCCGCGGGCCTGCTGGCCGCCGTCACCGCCGCGCAGGCGCGCCTCATCGCAGACTGGATGGCGCTCGGCTTCATCCATGGCGTGATGAATACCGACAACTGCGCCATCTCGGGCGAGACCATCGATTACGGCCCCTGCGCCTTCATGGATGCCTATCACCCCGCCACGGTCTTTTCCGCCATCGACCATGGCGGGCGCTATGCCTATGCCAACCAGCCGCAGATCGCGCTCTGGAACCTGGCGCAATTCGCCACCGCGCTCATCCCGCTGATGCCCGACCGCGATGCCGCCATCGACGCCTTCACCGCGATCATCGACCGCTTCGGCGCGCTCTATCGGGCCGAATGGCTCGCCCGCTTCGGCGCCAAGCTCGGCCTTGCGCGCACCTCGGATGAGGATCGCCCCCTGATCGAGGCGCTGCTTGGCCTGATGGCGCGCGACGGGTCGGACTTCACCGCCACCTTCCGCGCGCTCGGCAGTGCCGCCGCGCGCGACCAGTTCGCCGACCGCGACGCCTTTTCCGCATGGGAGACGCGCTGGCTTGCCCGCGCGCCCGACGCAGCACTGATGGCGCGCACGAACCCCGCCGTGATCCCCCGCACCCACCGGATCGAGGCGGTCATCGCCGCGGGCGTTGCCGGCGACTTTGCGCCCTTCGCGGCGATGCTGGCCGCCGTGACCGACCCCTTCACGCCCGCAGGCCCCTGGACCGATCCCCCGGCCGAGGCCGAGCGCGTCACCCGCACCTTCTGCGGCACCTGAGCGTTGCGCCACCCCCAGCGCCGCCGCGCGATCCGTTCACGATTCCGCCGGCCAGCCGCCGCAGGCAAAGTCGCACCGACGCAATACCGACGTGATACCGACGCGATACCGATGCGTGACATTTTTGCCAAATCGCTGATTAACCATGGTTTCCAGCGCCCGAATCGGCCGGTGCCCGGTTGATCGCGACAAGCCCCGCCGCAACAAGCAACAGTGCCGCGACCAGCGGCCAGCCCACCGTTTCGCCCAGCAAGAGCCAGCCCAGCCCGACGCCGAAGACCGGCGAGAGAAAGCTGAACGAAGCCACCCCCGAAGCCGGATAGCGCGCCAGCAGCCAGAGCCAGAAGATGAACCCCGCGCTGACCACGACGACAACCTGAAAGGCCAGCCCCGCCCAGTGGATCAGCTCCGGTGCGCGCAAGAGCGGGCCGAACACGGGCGCCAGCAGCAGCAGGATCGGCGCCGAGACGGCCACCTGCCACAGAAGCTGCCCCTCCGGCGGCAAGCGTCTGAGCGGCGACGCCTTCGCCATCATCGCCGTCGCGGCCCAGCCCCAGGCCGCACCCAGCGCCGCCAGATCGCCCCAAAGCGAGGCCGTGCCCCCGCTCCTCTGCATCATCGCCAGCGCCACGCCCGCCATGCACAGCGCAAGGCCCAGCGTCTTGGCCCCCGTCAGCCGGTCGCCCGGCACGAAAAGATGCGCAAGGATCGCCATCCAGACCGGCATGGAATAGAAGATCACCGCCGTCCGGCTGACCGTCGTGAGGTCAAGCGCAATGAAAAGACACAGGAATTCGAAGGCAAAGATGGTGCCGGTCGCAAGTCCGGCAAGCGCGATGCTTCGGTCACCGCGGACCGAGATCCCCCGCCACCGGCACCAGAGCGCGATGCAGATCACCGCCCCGGCTGACCGCAGCCCGGCAAAGAAGACCGGTTGCAGCCCGCCGTTCGTGACCTTGATCACGACCTGGTTAAAGGCCAGAAGCAGGGCAAACCCGGTGAGCCCGACCACCCCGAAGGCGTCGAGCCGGTCCAGCCTGACAGGCGCCCTGTCCCTCATTCTCTGTCCACACTCTCCCGGGGGGTCCGAGCGGGGGCAGCGCCCCCCTTGGCCCGGGCCCCTCTGGGGTGGGCGTCACTCGGTGACGCGCACCGCGACCATCACATCCGGATCGCCGATCACCGCGCCATTGTCCCCCTCGCCGCGCTTGATCGCATCAAGCACATCGAGACCCGCCGTCACCTGCCCCACGACCGTGTACTGGCCGTTCAGGAAATCGCCCTGATCGAACATGATGAAGAACTGGCTGTTGGCAGAATCGGGGTCCTGCGACCGCGCCATGCCCACCACGCCCCGCGCAAAAGGTACGTCAGAGAACTCGGCCGGCAGATCCGGCAGCGCCGACCCGCCCATACCCGCCATCGACAGATCGCCGCCCTGCCGGCCGAACTGTACGTCGCCTGTCTGCGCCATGAAGCCGTCGATGACACGGTGAAAGACGACACCGTCATACTGGCCTTCCGCCGCAAGCCGGGTGATCTGCGCAACATGCTGCGGCGCCACATCCTCGAACAGGTCGATCACGATCGTCCCGATCGCCTGCCCCGCCACGTCGATCTCAATCCCCGTGGCAAGGGCCGGGGAGCCCATGACGGCCAGCCCGATCACGAGATTACGCAACATCGGCAGCCACCCGCACGCTGATCATCCGGTCAGGGTTCATCGGCGGCTCGCCCCGCACGATGGCATCGACATGTTTCATCCCCGCGATCACCCGGCCATAGACCGTGTACTGGCGGTTCAGGAAATGGTTGTCGGAAAAATTGATGAAGAACTGGCTGTTGGCCGAATTCGGGTTCGACGACCGCGCCGCCCCCAGCGTGCCCCGGTCATGCGGCAGGTTCGAGAACTCGGCCGGCAGGTCCGGCAGGTCCGACCCGCCCGTGCCCGCCCGGCGCAGGTTGAAGTCACGCTCCATGTTGCCGTTCTCGACATCCCCGGTCTGCGCCATGAAGCCGTCGATCACGCGGTGGAAGCAGACATTGTCATAGGCCCCGGCCCGCGCCAGCTCCTTCATCCGCGCGACATGCAGCGGCGCCACCTCGGGCATGAGCGCGATCGTGACCGGCCCGCCCTTCAGCGTCACGATGATCGTGTTCTCGGGGTCCTTGATCTCTGCCATCTGGCATCCTTCCGCAGCAACCGGGCGGTGACCCCCGCCCCGCGTCTCCTATGCCCGCTGGGGAGAGTTGACGCAAGCGGCCCTCTGGGTCACGAAGGCGCCGGTTTCGGGGCGGGAGGAGAGACGCAGATGGCCTGGAAGACGCTGGACGACATCGACCTTGCCGGCAGGCGCGTGCTGACCCGCGTCGACATCAACGTCCCCGTCGAAAGCGGCGTTGTCACCGATACGACGCGGATCGACCGGATCATGCCCACCATCCGCGACATCCTCGCCCGGGGCGGCAAGCCCATCCTGCTGGCCCATTTCGACAGGCCGAAAGGCAAGGTCGTCCCGGAGATGTCGCTGGCCCAGGTCCTGCCCGCGCTCGAAGCCGCGCTTGGCCGCAAGGTGGCTTTCGCGGCCGACTGCATCGGCCCGACTGCCGAAACCGCCGTCGGCGCCATGCAGCCCGGCGATGTCCTCCTGCTCGAAAACACCCGCTTCCACCCGGGCGAAGAGGCCAACGACTCCGCCTTTGCCGCAGCGCTTGCTGCACTGGGCGATGTCTATTGCAACGACGCCTTCTCGGCCGCCCACCGCGCCCATGCCTCGACCGAGGCGCTCGCCCGCCTGCTGCCCTCCTGCGCCGGGCGGCTCATGGCCGAAGAACTGGCCGCGCTCGACCGCGCACTCGGCCATCCCGAGCGCCCCGTCACGGCGATCGTCGGCGGCGCCAAGGTCTCGACCAAGCTCGATCTTCTGGGCAACCTTGTTACGCGGGTGAACCACCTCGCCATCGGCGGGGGCATGGCCAATACCTTCCTCGCGGCACTCGGCCATCCCGTCGGCACCTCGCTCTGCGAACATGACCTCGCCGACACCGCCCGCGCGATCATCGAGCGTGCCCGCACGGCCGGCTGCGAGGTGCATCTGCCGCGCGACATCGTCGTGGCCCGCGCCTTCGCCGCCCATGCCCCGCACGAGACGCTCGCCCCCGGCGCCTGCCCGGCCGACGCGATGATCCTCGACGCCGGTCCTGCCACCGTCGCCCATCTCTCCGATGTGCTGCGCGGCAGCCGCACGCTCGTCTGGAACGGCCCCCTTGGTGCCTTCGAACTCCCGCCCTTCGATGCCGCGACCATGGCGCTTGCCCGCGCCGCGGCAGGGCTCACACAGGCCGGCAGGCTTGTCAGTGTCGCGGGCGGTGGCGATACTGTCGCGGCGCTGAATGCTGCCGGCGTGGCCGGGCAGTTCAGCTATGTCTCGACCGCCGGGGGCGCCTTTCTTGAATGGATGGAAGGCAAGGAGCTTCCGGGCGTCGCCGCGCTGATGGACTGAGGCCGGCGCGGCATTTGCAACCATTGCGCAGGGCCGCCCCCGCCGCTACGACACGCGCGACGCGCCATGGCCAACGAGGACCGCGATGAAGACTACAAGGATCGTCCAGAACATCCTCCGGAACTATGAGGGTGAAAACCCGGGCGTGAAGACAAACCTCGCGCGCATGCTGATGGAGGGTCGCCTCGGCGGCACCGGCCGGATGATCATCCTGCCGGTCGACCAGGGGTTCGAACACGGTCCCGCGCGCAGCTTTGCGGTCAACCCGGCCGCCTATGATCCGCATTACCACTACCAGATGGCCGTGGATGCCGGGCTCTCGGCCTATGCCGCCCCGCTCGGCCCGCTCGAAGCCGGCGCCGACACCTTCGCAGGCCAGATTCCGACGATCCTCAAGGTCAATTCGGCCAATTCGCTCCTCCCCGCCGCAGCACCCAAGACCCAGGCCATCACGGCAAGCGTCGACGACGCTCTGCGCCTTGGCTGCTCGGCCATCGGCTTCACGATCTATCCCGGCTCCTCGCTCTCGCTCGACATGTTCTCCGACATCGCCGAGATGCGGCGCGAGGCGGCCTCGGTCGGCATCGCCACCGTCATCTGGTCCTATCCGCGCGGCGAAGACCTCGACAAGGACGGGGAAACGGCCGCCGACGTCACCGCCTATGCCGCCCATATCGCGGCGCTCCTTGGTGCGCATATCATCAAGGTCAAGCTGTCGACCGACCATCTGAGCCAGAAGGAGGCGAAAGGCGCCTTCGAGAAGGGCGCGATCCCCGTCACCACCCAGGCCGACCGCGTGCGCGAATGCGTTCGCTCGGTGCTGAACGGCCGGCGCATCATCGTCTTCTCGGGCGGGGCGGCCAAGGGCGAGGATTCCGTGCTCGACGATGCCCGCGCGATCCGTGACGGCGGCGGCAACGGGTCGATCATCGGACGCAACTGCTTCCAGCGCCCCCGTGCCGAGGCGATGCAACTCCTCGACACCATGGTCGCGATCTACAGGGGCAAGGCCTGAAAAACAGGCTTGCCGGATGACGGACGGGAGTTAACGCAGAAGCCTGCGGTGCATTAACCCGATCTTTGTGGCGTTCCTGCAGACTCAGGCACGAGGACATAATGTGTCGCGCGCTGCGAGTATCTCGCGAAGTAACCGCACTGTCGCAAACCCGGAAAGGGGGGCCGCGCCTCAGCGGCCTCCATCGAAATGGGGGATTCACAAAGCGGTTGCCTTGTGCGAATCTGCGGCCTGACCGCCAATGACACGGCGGAACACGAGGCCGCGGATGACAAAACGACACCGACCTGCCATCGGATCCATCGCCTATCTGTCAGTCATGCTCCTGCTTGGGCTCTATTTTGCCTTCGCTGCCATTCAGGGAGACTATGGTGTGTTCCGTCGCGCCGAAGTGAATGCAGAGGCCACCCAACTGCGCACCGAGCTCGCGACCCTTTCAGCCGAGGTGGCGAAAATGGAAAACCTGACCCGCCGGCTGTCGGACGAATACCTCGATCTCGACCTTCTTGACCAGCAGGCGCGGGACATTCTCGGCTTCATTCGGTCCGACGAAATCGTCATCCGTTGAACCAAGACGGCGGCATCGTCGCGGTCAATCCCGCAGGCCGAGTCGTATTGCCACGGAAACGCTTTCCCCTCTCTCCAGACCGGAGGCTCCGCGCAGCCGGTCTGGCAACCTCGGCGGCAGACCGCGGCCCCCGGGCAGACATTCCGACCCAGCCATGCAGCAATTGCAATCGGGGCGGGCATAAACACCCTCTCGCCACAGACCTCCTTTGCGTGTAAGAATAGTTCAACGTTAAACTATACCAAATCCGGGAGCAGAAGATGGCTGCCAGACAAGCTGTCCAGAAAGGGGCGACCGCAGAGACCGCCCGGTCGAACGTGTCTGCCGCCGATCTGAAGACCTTCTACCGCGAGATGCTGCTCATCCGAAGATTCGAGGAAAAGGCGGGGCAGCTTTATGGCATGGGCCTGATCGGCGGTTTTTGCCATCTCTACATCGGACAGGAGGCGGTTGTCGTCGGGCTCGAGGCCGTCACCGAAGAGGGTGACAAGCGCGTCACATCCTACCGCGACCACGGCCACATGCTGGCCTGCGGGATGGATCCCAAGGGTGTCATGGCTGAACTGACCGGTCGCATCGGCGGCTACTCCAAAGGCAAGGGCGGCTCGATGCACATGTTCTCGAAGGAGCGCCACTTCTATGGCGGCCACGGGATTGTCGGCGCCCAGGTCCCGATCGGTGCGGGCCTCGCCTTCGCCGACAAGTATCTTGGCAACGGCCGCGTCACTTTCACCTATTTTGGCGACGGCGCAGCCAACCAGGGCCAGGTCTACGAGACCTACAACATGGCCGAACTCTGGATGCTGCCGGTCATCTTCGTGATCGAAAACAACCAGTATGCCATGGGCACCTCGGTCAAGCGTTCGACCAAGTCGGCCTCACTGTGGCAGCGTGGCGCCGCCTACGGGATCGAGGGTGAAGAGGTCGACGGGATGGATGTCCTGGCCGTGCGCGCCGCCGGCGCGCGCGCGGTCGCACACTGCCGCTCGGGCCAGGGCCCCTACATCCTCGAGGTCAAGACCTACCGCTACCGCGGCCATTCGATGTCCGACCCGGCCAAGTACCGCACGCGCGAGGAAGTCCAGAAGATGAAGGACGAACGCGACCCGATCGAACAGGTCCGCCAGATGCTCCTGACCGGCAACCACGCGACCGAAGATGACCTCAAGGCGATCGACAAGGAGATCAAGGATATCGTCAACGAGGCAGCCGAATACGCCAAGGAAAGCCCGGAGCCGCCTGTGGCAGAACTCTGGACCGATGTCTATGCCTGAGGGAGAGTGACGATGGCGACCGAAATCCTGATGCCTGCCCTCTCTCCCACCATGGAAGAAGGCACGCTCGCCCGGTGGCTCAAGAAGGAAGGCGATACCGTCAAGGCGGGCGACATTCTGGCCGAGATCGAAACCGACAAGGCCACGATGGAATTCGAGGCCGTGGACGAAGGCACCCTCGGGCAGATCCTTGTCCCCGCCGGCAGCGAAGGGGTCAAGGTCAACACGCCCATCGCCGTCCTCCTTGCCGAAGGCGAAAAAGCAGGCAGCGTCCCTGCCGCCGCCCCTGCACCTGTCCCGCCCCCTGCCCCCGCAGCCCCGGTCGCCGATGCAGCACCGGCCCCCGCCCGGGTGGCTGAACTCCAGGCGCCCTCCCCCGCCGCCCACATCTCTCCCGACTGGCCCGAAGGCACGCCAACCCGGACAATGACCGTGCGCGAGGCGCTGCGCGAGGCCATGTCCGAGGAGATGCGACGCGACGCGACAGTCTTTCTGATGGGCGAGGAGGTCGGCGAATACCAGGGCGCCTACAAGATCAGCCAGGGCATGCTCGACGAATTCGGTGCCCAGCGCGTCATCGATACCCCAATCACGGAACACGGGTTCGCGGGCATCGCCGTCGGTGCAGCCTTTGGCGGATTGCGCCCGATTGTCGAATTCATGACATTCAACTTCGCGATGCAGGCGATCGACCAGATCATCAACTCCGCCGCCAAGACACTCTACATGTCCGGTGGCCAGATGGGGG
>Ga0315902_10004365_pt1 | contig 20485 bp, 17 predicted proteins | sample LakEriMetagenome_9_FD_203523 | JGI IMG/M metagenome (GOLD analysis project Ga0315902, IMG submission 203523) | Freshwater fungal communities from buoy surface, Lake Erie, Ohio, United States - Buoy 12 MA117 | ecosystem: Environmental > Aquatic > Freshwater > Lake > Lake biofilm | place: USA... | reverse complement strand
GAGTAACCTCCGAACCTGCTCCGACTCCTACGCCGGAGCCTACACCTGAACCTACTCCAACGCCGACCCCAACTCCGTCAGAAGGTAGGGTGCCTAAAAACGCGGATGGGTCATGCCCGTTTGGATACTCAAAAGAGTTTATGGGCTACGACGATGACGGTAACCCGATTTATTCTGACGACTGTGCGCCGATTCCTGAAGGTCGTGAACCGAGTGGGAACGCACCTGATTATGGCAACATACCGCAGCCTGAATGCGGGTGGTTACAGTATTTTGATACACGAGTAGGGCGCTGCGCTTGGATTTGGGAAGATAATTCTCGTGGTGAAGATAATCTTTGTTATGACGAACGTGGGGTTCCTTATGAGGCTGACCCATGGCTAGGATGTTATAAAGACTCGTCAGATGGTAAAGGCGGGTTTGCTGGAGGACATGTGAAAAAAGGACGTATTAAAAAGTATCAAATGGGCGGAATAGCCGATTTGCCTAGGATTGGCGGAGCGCGGAACCCCGCTGACGGATACAACTTCGGGTTTGCCCGAGGCGGTATGGCGCCCATGCCGGAATACCAAGCCGGTGGTAAACTCCTGCGAGGACCGGGAGACGGTATGTCTGATGATATTCCTGCCGTGATACGGGGTAAGGGTGTGCAGCGTGCTGCGTTGGCGGATGGCGAGTTCGTTATCCCCGCTGATGTGGTGTCGCATCTTGGCAACGGATCGACTGAGGCCGGTGCTAAAAAACTGTATCAGATGATGGCGCTGATTCGTAAAGCGCGAACGGGTAAGTCAAAACAAGCCCCGCAAGTTAACGTAGATAAATTTTTACCTGTCCCATCGCGCAAGAAATCACGGCGCTAATGGAGGATTAAATCATGGCTGAATCAACTCCTACATCAACCTACACGGTTACTTCTAACATCCCTGAGTGGGCGCGTAAGTACGCCGAGGACTTGCTCGGGTATGGCGCAGCGTTAACTTATCCGAAGCAAAAGATTGACCCGAAAACGGGCAAGCCGATGTTTCAAACTGATCCTTCTACGGGTCAGCCAATCCTAAATAAAGATGGAGAGCAGGTACCGATCCTTGAATCGGGCTTCCGTCCGTATGAGCGCCCGCTTGTCGCTGACTTTAGCGATCTGCAGAAGAAGGCGATGGAGTCTATTGGGGGCATGAAAGTCGCCCCGCAGATCGGTCAGGCTACTGGTCTGGCAGGGCTTGCAGGGCTCGCCGCACAAAAAGCCGGTCAATATGAAGCACTACAGCCGGGTGATTTTTATAAATCTGCTTTTGACGCTCCGGGCGGTCTTGATAAATACATGTCGCCTTACATGCAGGGCGTTGTAGAGCAGCAGAAAAAGCAGGCTGTTAAGGACTTTTCCCGGCAGATTCCCGGTATGCGTGCTGCTGGAACACGTGCTGGCGCACTTGGCGGAAGCCGTCAAGCCTTGGCTGAGTTTGAAAGCCGTCGTGGGCTGGCCGATCAAATGTCTAACATTCAAGCCACGGGGCTTCAGAACGCCTACCAACAGGCTGCACAGCAGGCGGCGCAAGACGCACAACTTCGTGCTCAATACGGATTAGCCGGTACACAGTTGGGTGAGCAGTCCCGTCAGTTTGGCGCGGGTCTTGGGTTGCAAGGTATCCAACAGCAGTTGGCTGCGGCAGGTATGCTCGGCAATCTTGGTCAGCAACAGTATCAACAAGAGTTGGGCATTAATCAGGCGCAACTTGGTGCGGGTGGTCAGCAGCAGAATCTTATGCAGCAGAAACTGGCATCGGATTACCAACGCTTCATTGACGAGATGCAGTACCCGTACAAGCAACTTGAGTTCTTCTCTAATCTTCTGCGCGGTACGCCGTCTTCGGATAAAACTACCAGCATCTACGAGCCGTCTAGCACTTTCGGTATGATTGGCGGTGTGCTGGGTAGCGGCGGTGGTCTCGGCACCTTGTTCGGAGGAAGGTAATAATGGCCGTATCTCCACTTAATCCGCTTGTGCGGACGATGCTCACTTCGCTTCACGGGGCAATGCAGAGGGGTATGCCCGTCGATCAAGCGGCCACTTATGTCAAAGGTATGGCCCAGCAGGGTATTGCCCCGCTGATTGATCTCCCTGCCATGCTCAAGCAGTTTGAGCAGTTGAAGCAACCGGAAACTCAGTCTCCGCAGACCCCGACTATTCGTGAGCAGATTGCCGCTATGGCTCAGGCTCAACAAGGCGGGATGCCTATGGGTGCTATGCAAGGTATGCCGCAGGGCGGTATGCCTCCTCAGATGGCAGGGCAGATGCCGCAAATGCCGCAAATGCCACAACAACCGCCTCCGATGCAGCAGGGTCTTGGCGCTCTTAATGCAGGGGCGATGGAGAATCCGCAGGGCTTCGCGGGTGGCGGCATCGTGGCGTTTGAAGAAGGTGGGGTGCCTCAGTCTGCCCCGCCCAAGCCCCGCACACTTGAAGAACTGTATAGAGACCTCGCTCTTGCTCAGCAGCAGGGGACCGTCCCGCAGTTTAAGCAGGCGGCGGAAGATTTGAGGCTGCGAGAACAAGAAATGGGTATTGGCGAGTACGCCAAGTCTCTTGAAGAAGAACGTAATTTGTTGAAGACGCAAGAGGAGCGGTCGCTTGAGGAGTTGATGCAGGATAAGGAAAACCTGCGTCGGCAAGAGGCTGCGGATATTGCAGGCTACGCCACTAAGTCGCCTACGCTGTTGATGTCTATGGCTAAGGCCCGTAGTGCAGCGGTAACTCGTGAGCGTGAACTTGAGAAGGAGATTCGCGCTGCTCGCGCTGAACGAGAAAAGGCCGCTATTGGTTTGACTAAAGCAGTTGAAGCCGCGAAGGAAAAGCGATCAGTAGGCGCTGCTGCTGAAGTAGAAAAGAAGCGGACTAGGTTTGAGAATATTCAGACCGAGATTGCGAAGAATCTGGCGGAACTGGAGAGAATTCAAGTAGAACAGAAAGGCCGCGAAAAAATCGTAAGTATGCAGACTGCCGGACAAATGAATGTGGCTCGGTTGGAATCTGCGCTTAAAATGGGCTTGCAGGAACGCGCTGGTCAGATTGAACGCGATATTAAAATGGGAACCGCTGATCCTGTGGACCAATTTGGCTGGCGCTATATTCAACTCTCAAGGGCTAAGGGGGAAGATAAGCCTGAAACTCAAGACGCTTGGGATAAATATATTCAGGCTAAAACCGCGAGGCAAAATGCTGAAAAAGAGCCACTTGACATGACTAAAGCACAAGGCGGTGGGGCGCCTGCTGCTAGTGGTAGTGTTAGATCTAAAGCCGACGCTATTCTTGCCGGAGGTTAATTGTGGCAACGGCTGACGATTACGCCGCGTGGATTGTACGCAACCGAAATAAAAAAGGTACTCCGGAGTTTGAGACGGTTGCCGCTGCGTATAGAGAAGCCCTGCAAGAAGAACAGGCTAAACCTGAAGAGGAGAAAGGCGGCGTAGTTGATAGGTTCATGAGTGGCCTTGAGTCGATGATTTCGAGTGGCCGCACTGCTATTGAATCATTAAGCGATGCCGAGAAAGCCGCACTTGCCGCTGCTGAGCGTAGCAGAGGAATCACTGAAGAGTATGGCGAAGGCGCGAGTCTTGAAAAAGTTAAGCAAGCCTACGGTGAACGTGGCGCGTTAGGCGCTGCGGGCGAAGTTGTCGGCAGTATCCCCGGTGCTATCGCAGAACAGTTGCCGCAAATGGGCGCTACAATCGCTGGCGCTTCGGCAGGTTCTGCTCTTGGTGCTATGGTTGGTGGCCCCCTTGCGCCTGCAACCGCATTAGCAGGGAGTATAGCCGGTGCCGTTGCTCCGTCTTTCTTGCAGCAGTATGGTTCTAACATTCAGCGTCAGGCCGAAGAAGACATCGCTGCAGGCCGGGATGTGGATATCTCTCGTACAGCCGCCGCTGCCGCTGCTGTTCCGCAAGCCGCGCTTGATGTAGCAAGTCAATTTATTGTCGTTGGACGCGTTTTAGGTAAAAAACTTTTTGGTGAATTTGGCAAAAAGATAGACGACCTACTTGCGAAGGGGGACACTGAAGCCGCTGAGAAACTGGCTAAAGAAGGTTTAGCCAAGACTGTGGCTAAAGGTACTACCAAAGGCGTTTTTGCTGAAGGTTTGACCGAAGCCGCACAGCAAGCATTAGAACGCGCTCAAGCAGGGCTTCCGCTTACAACTGATGACGCTTTTAGAGAGTACGGTGAAGTTGCTTATCAGACCGCGTTGGTGGCACCACTAGGTGCTGTCGGTAGGCTTGCTAGTAGATCTGCTGCTAGGGATAAAGTACGGGAGGCTGCTCCCCCTGCTGACGTAGTTCCTGAAACGCAGGAAGAGATCGAAGCGGTAAAGAAAGAACAGGAAGCCGCAGCCAAAGCCGCCGAGCCTCCACTGCCTACGTCTTTTGAGGGCGCTTCCCCCGAACTGCGTTCAGTTCTAAACAAACTTAATACGCCAAAGGAGGCGGCTGAGGCGCTTAAATTAACAGAAACTGAGTTAGAAAGACTTTCGATTGATCTTGCTGATCCTGCCAAAGTTGAAGAGAACGAAGAAGTTGCTCGTAAGACGGGACTTGATCCTGTTGAGGTTGAACAAAGGCTCCTTGCAAAGGCTGACAGGCTCAAAGAAGCCATTCCTTACATTCGTTTAAGACTTCAAGAACTGTCAGGCACACCGGTATCTCCCCCGCCCGCAGCACCCGTTCCTCCAATTCCGCAAACTGCGACTGCTCAGCAGCAGTTAATACAGACCCCTCCCCCGGTAGTGCCGACCACACCGGCTACGCCGATTACAGGGATTCCGCAGGTAGCAGGAGCGCAGCAGACTCTTCAAATTGATCAGCCGCTGGCAGCGGCTATTGGTGTCCCCGGCGCAGAGACTGCACCCAAGACTCAGCCTGTTACGGTTCCCGCACCGTCAGGAGGTGTTGCTCCCATTCCGCAGGCCGCAGGCGCTCAAGTCGCGCTGCCAATGGAGCCAACCACTGTTGAAGATCCGCTTTATCGACAAGCGGTTGAAGTTGTTCTGCAGTCTGGTAATCCCGCCCCTGCAACGATTCAGAAGGCGCTTAACGTTGGGCTCAAGAAAGCCACTGAACTTCTTAAACGAATGGAACTTGAAGGGGTTGTCACACCTATCAAGAAAGGAAAGCGCAGTATCACGATGGGGCAACCTAGGGAGGCTCCGAGTGTATCCGTCCAAACAACACCAACAGTTACTGAGACGCCTGACGTTGGAACAGTTGGAAGAAGCCCTGAATTGCCTTTACCGGGACCAGAACCCGTTAGACCAGAAGTTGCGCCAGTTGAAAGTGAGGGACTGGGGGCTGCTCCACGAGTTGCTGCTGATGTTGCTCCAAGAGCGGAAAGAGTCGAGCCTGCATTAGGTGATATCTCTGGGATCGAAGAAACACGCCCGACTCCCTTAATTGAAGTTGATCCCAATGATCTGTTCCGCACGGGGCAAGTGCCGCCGTCGCCTGTTATGGCAAAGCCTGATGTCGAGCAGGCCGCAAACGAAGCCGCTCAGGGCTGGACTAACGCACCAGAAATTGTTGTTCTTGACGATGAGAACGATGCGCGTATCCCACAAGGCGTGCAGATCAAACCGAACACCAAGGGTTTTTACAAAGAAGGTAAGACCTACGTTATCGCCAGTCGCGCTAATGACCGGGCTGACGTACATGCGACTGTCCTCCATGAAAGTCTAGGCCATTTTGGTTTGCGCCAAAAGTTCCGCACTCGTCTTGACGACATCCTGAACGATATCTACGACACTAACCCAGCGACTCGCGCTGCGGCGGATGCGGTCAAACTCCCCGGCATGAGCAATGCACAGGCAGTGGAAGAGGTTCTTGCTTCTAAGGCCGAGGCTGGCCCCATTAAAGAAGCCGGTATCCGTGCTGCGTTCAACCGCGTAGCGGCGTTCATCCGTCGTGCCGGTCGGGCGATGGGCATTAAGTTTGCCTACTCCAACAACGATGTGGCCCAAGTCCTGCGTCTAGCGCAGGAGAAAGTTACCAAGGGTAGGCGCGAAGTAGTGGGTCTACGCACGGTTGCTCAGGCTAAGAAACTTGAACGTGATTTGCTGAACCTACCAGTCGAAAAACTGAGAAGTCTTGGCAAATTAAATACAGCAGATCGCGTAGAACGGACTCTTGCTGTAGTTGAGCAAATGGGGGATAAAGCCCGTCCCGCGTTCCTTGCGCTCCGCTCCCTGCCTGAGTTGGTAGAAATCTTCGGTAAGAAACTTCCTGCTCTTAAAGGCTTAATGCGTGGCGTTATAGATCGTGCGGTAAAACTGCGCGAAACCCGCGATCAGATAGGCGCTAACCTTAATAAATGGACTGAAGTACTGTCTGATAAGCAGTACAGGGGCGCGGTCATTCAGCGGTTTAACAGGATTGCACTGGAATCGACTGAGAAGCAAATTGACTTTCGCCCGACCATTATTAAAAACGGTGTTGTTGTACGGAACCCTGATTACAAGTCGCTTGATCCGTTGACGAAGGAATTTGAGCGGTTGCCTCAGCCGTTGCAGGACGTTTACTTTGAAATGGTAGACGCTTATCGCAAGATGGCGGATCGCTACTTAGAACTTATAACTCAGAACCTGCCGCCCACCGCTGCTAATATCTTGCGCCGCGAGGTTGAATCCCGCAGGTTAAAAGTTTATTTGCCTTTGTACCGTGAGGGTGAGTATTGGCTGCGCTATCAGGATCGTAATAATGATACTGTCGTTGAAGCGTATACATCTAATCGCGCCCGTGTAATTGCTAAACAAGAACTTATCAAAGCAGGAATTCCTGCGGCTTCGATTCAGACCTACAAAAAAATTGAAGACGCGATGGGCGAGAAGGGGCCGGGTGCTGGCACTTATGGGTTCTTTAGCGAAATTAACTCTGATCTTGAAAAGTACTACAAAGACAAGTACGGGATTCCTGTACCTGTGGAGTTAAAGAACACTCTGTATAAAACATTCTTGGATTCTATTCCGGCATCGTCTGTGCGGCAGCAGTTTCGTAAGCGTGAAGGGCTTAAAGGCGCTGAGACTGAGATGTTGAAGGTGTATGCGATTGTGGCTTCTCGCATGGCGGGACAGTTGAGCAATCTTGAGTTCACTCCGCAACTTGACCAAGCCACTAAATTGCTCAAGGAAGATGTTGCTAAAGATGGCAGCATGACCGCTCAACAAGTTGAAGCCGAAATCGGTAAGCGGCTTAGTTTTCTCAGAGAACCTACTTTCAACAAGTGGATAAACCGTTTTGTCTTTTGGAGTTATTTTGACTTCATCCTGGGCAATATCTCCTCTGCCGTGACCAACATCACGAACATTGGTACGACTGTGTACCCGTTGTTGGGAGGAGAATACGGCTACGCTAAAACATCTTCTGCTATTCAAGATGCAATGGCGATGTTTATGCAAGGCGGCTGGGATAACGACGCGCAACCGACTCGGCCTAAGAAGTTCCCGCAGTCTGATAGAACCGCGTTTGATCCTGCCAAGATTCCGCCTAACTCTCCGTTAGGTCGTTTGTATAAGTCTGCTATTCAGCAGGGCGCGATTAAACACTCGACTGCTTACGACATTAGCGAGGCGCGAGATCGGGATATTAATCAGAGAGATTATATGGGAATGCTTAACTACTCCAAGCAGGTGCTTGGGTGGACATTCCAGAACACTGAACGGTTCAACCGTGAAGTGACTATGATCGCCGCGTTCCGGTTGGAGATGGAAAAGAACCGTTCTGAGGGGCGGACTGGCCGGGCAGTTGAACAGGAAGCAATTGATAAGGCAATCCGTCTTGCAGAAAAGGCTAACAGTGAAACGCTAACTGAACTTAGCCCGCGTGTGTTCCAGCGTCCTTTGTTAAAAATTGCCCTGACCTTTAAGCGTTACGCTCGCGCCATGTATGCGCTCCAGTTGAGCCTGCTGCGAGACGCGCTTGAAGGGTCTAGGACTGATACCACTGGGATGAATCCGCAAGAGAAGGCTGAAGCGGAGGCAGTGGATCGGGAGTTTAGGAAGGTCGCCATCAAACAGTGGCTGGGCACCGTTGGCGGGGCGTTTGTATTTGCGGGAATTCAGGGCTTGCCTTTCTACGGGTTGGCTACGACTTTGGCTGCGGGGGCAAGTGCCATATCTGCTGCTATGTTTGGGGATGCCGATGATGAAATTACTGATCCTGAAGAAGATTTAAAACAAGCCATTGGGTCTTTGGCTATGCGAGGCCCAGTCAGTGAACTTCTTGGAGTAGACATTGCTTCGCGTACCGGGTTTAACGGTATGTTCTGGCGCGACGACCCAAGGCGATTGGATGAAATTGGGTTAGAATTATTTATCGGTGAGCAGTTCTTAGGCGCACCTTTTGCTTCGATTCGTTCTTCTATTTTCGACGCCGGTAGGGATTTTTACGACGGCTATATAATTCGTGGGCTTGAGAAATTTCTGCCTGTCGCTGGCGGAAACATAGTAAAAATGTGGCGTTACATCCAAGATGGCGTGAAAACTAAAAACGGTAAACAAATTACCGAAGATTTGGACGCCTATGAATTATTCATGCAGGCGCTCGGGTTTACGCCTACTCAGGTACAGAAAGCCTCTGCTCGTGCAGGCGCTAGGAAAGAAATCGTAGATAAGGTAATTGCGCGACGACAGGCGTTTTTTCAGACTGCCTACTCAAAGTGGTCACAGGGTGACCAAGAAGGCTATATAAAAGCCCTGCAAGATATCAGCAAGTGGAACAAAACCCAAACCGCCGCTGAATTCAACGCTACGATTGATTGGGATGAACTTGAGCAGTCTTTTAAACAGCGTGGTCGCGCAGAGGAAGAAGCCCTTGATGGTGTCTCAATTCCAAAACGCTATCGAGAAGGTGCAGTGAGTCGGGTAAAACAGTAGTTACCCGGTTCTCCAAACGCGCACGCCGAGGTGTCCTTCCTTGGACGAGGCATAAGCCTTTACTCGTACCTGAGCAGCCTTGGCGCGGCAATCTATAACGTATAACATTTCTGGGATCTTGAGGGTAGGAATGAAGAAACTATCCCCCACTGCCATACCCTCAAACGGAAAGATCCACTCTGGTTCAAGTACTTTGATTGTCATTTAACATCTCTTTAGGGATGTCGTACTGGAACGAATACACATGAATAGGCGGTGCGTTCATGCCTGCCTTCCACCCAGTAGAAAGCCGCATCTTTTTGGACTCCAGTTTGATATCCGACTTCTCCAGTGCTTTCTCAAACTCAGCGGAGCCTACGCTCTTTTCAGATAAGAACTTCTTAAACTTGCTCTTTGACACGTACTGGGTACCGCTTCCGATCTCAACACGGGCAACAAGTTCACCAAACGGCTCATTCACAACTCGACCCTCGTCGAAGATCAACGTGCCACGACGCCATTGATCGTTCAAGAACTCGGTAATCAGCCCCTCGTAATCCGTAATCTGGTGCTTTTGGGTGTTGTCACGAATTTTGATTGTCTCCAGTATCACCTTGTCGTAGATACGCTCTATATCAAGATCGATGATCCCGGCTTCAATGGCGATCTCGGCCCCGGCAAACGTCGCGCTAAACGCGGTTTCGTAGAATCGGAAGGCTGCATTACTGCCTAACTTGCTTGTAACAAGCCGCTTGCTCCACTTAACGATCCGAGCCTTGATTTCCTCTTCGCCCAGCGTTAAAAGCCGGTCTATGTACATGGCGCCAGCGTGCCCGTAGTTGTCATGCAGAGGATTAAATATGCTACGCCCGACTTCGATAGTCAGATACGAGGGCTGTACAAGTACGTATTCCAAAAGGCGCATGATCTCGCCGCTGGCGTTAGCCTTCTTCGACAGAATCAGATCGTAAAGCGAGATGTTTGACGACATCAGGCAGAGCATTGACGCAATCTCTTGTTGTTCGCGCTCGGCGTTAACCGAACTCTGCATACGCATCTTGCCCTTACCTTGCGAAATCAAGTGGACAAGTTTCGATATCTGCTCTGGCGGTTTGTCATGCACCTCATCCATGCCCATCATGATGTTCTTGAGAGACATAGCGCGGCTGTTAAAGGCGTTGTCAGTAGACTCGTAAACGCTGAGCGGCTTCGGTGCGCCCCATACGGAAAGCGCGGCAATGAGCGATCCAGACTTGGCTGCGCCAGATAGGCCAGTAAAGCAGAACGACATGCCGTTCGTGGACGTAAACCGCATGAGCGGGGAGCCAAAAGAGATGAACACGCCAAACGCCTGCATCTCCATCTCAGGCTGATTAAGTTTATTAATGCAGTCCTTCCACACTTGGAAGTCGCCTTTCGGCTTCATAAGCCTAGCCACATCGCGTATCAACGGGCTGGATGCCGCCCTGCGCTGCTGGCCGTTACCGTAAAACTCGGTTTCGCCAATGATGAAAGACTTTAAATTCTGAGACCAGCCCATTTGGCGACAGACGTTCTCGGCTCTGTCACGACTCTGCAAATAGTGCGCCCATTTCATAGTGTACTCCACGATTTTCGGCCAAAGTTTCTGGTTAGGAGGCGCTACTCCAGCCTTACCTAAAATAACCTTCATACTATCAACGGACTGCGCCTCTCCCATGGAGATATACTTCTCACGGACTTCGTGAGGCAGTACGACCCTAAGCAGGAACAGTTCGCCTTCCTCTTCGCCGTACATGCGCTGCACGGGGAAAAATTCATTAGTAGAAATCAGCACCGGCTCAGGCTGGATCTTTACTCCGTCTTCGTCGGTTTCGGCTGGAGGTAGGTAGTAAATTCCTCCGGTTCGTCCTCGTACATAGGGTAAGACTGCTTTAGGAAATGCCGGAATTTCTTGGGGATTCTCCGCGATCCGAACTGAGTCCTCTTGACTAATCTCTTCGGCTGCCGGAGCGGCGACGAACTTTCTCCCGATAGCAAGGGGGTTGGTGATGTGTCCTTTGTGAGGGCATCCGTTGCATCCGCCGGGGTTTCGTTGTTCAAAAATGCTGCAACTATGCGGTTTGCCAAAAGTTTCATTTGCTTTCCTTAACGTAGCGTCGGGGCTGTATCCGGGGTAGTCCTCGGACATCAAGTGAATCGCGGTTTCCCAGTCAGTGCAGTGCCGGGCGATGGATAAAGCGGAGTGCCAAACGGGTTCTGAAAGCGTACTGGCGTTTACCAATGCGTTCTTAATCTGATTGCAGCCGCTACCGTTAAGACTTTTCTCAGCAATGTCCTGAAACGCCGCTTCGTAGTTCTCTAACTTGGCTATCTGTTTAGTATCTTCATCCAGACCTTTAGGGATAAGATCAAGAATTGATCCGGCCGAGTTACCGTTAAGATGAACATCACCTAAATAATCTTTAAAGACATTGAAATCGTACTGATGGTACTCGTCTGTCAGTAACTTAGTAGGGTTGGGCGGGTCAGTCTTGAAGTTCAGCGTCTCTGGGCAACGCATGATTCTAGTAACGTCCGCCGTTACTACCGGGTCAATCTTCATGTGATCCAAGCACAACTGCTTGAACTTCTCGGCGTAAGGCTTCCACTCCGCTATCGGTACGTCCTGTTCAAACGGCCAGTACGCATGGATGCCGTTGCCTGAATCAACGACGACAGGAGGCGGGAGTTCTGTAACCGTAAGGAAGTGATCTAAATCTTCAATAGCCCCGACCTTGCTCTTGTAGCAACCTTCTTTGTCTGGCTTGACATCTAAATCAACAAAAAACGAGCGACAATAAGACGAGTAATCGCTCATGCGGCTATGGCCGCTGAAACTGCTCAGCGCGATAAATACGTTCTTACCCGCCGCACTAATTTCCTCTACTAAATTTTCAACCTCATCAAGGCTACTGGCAAACCGATTGGCTACCTTCTTGTCCTTAGAAATTTCGGTTACACAGTAGAAGCCCTGCGAAGGTAGTACGTTCTCATAAAATTGTTTTCGCATGGACACCAACCCACTTAGATAAAAAAGGCGGGGCGACAGCCACCCCGCCAACCTCACGATGAAACGTTTAGACTTGCTTGCCGATCATTCCCTCTATGTAGTTTTTGGCTTGCTTTAGGTTAGCGGCCGGAAGAGTACCGTTTTTCATGTCTTCCTCTACCAAGTACATGAAAGCCGAGACAATCTTGAATCGATGCTCTTGGATCATACGACCACGAAACCATAGATGTACGGTGTTCCTCGACACCTCAAGTGCGGAAGCAACGTAAGCAATCGGCAGATTCGCCTCCACACAAAGACGCCCAAGCCGTATCCCCAACAGAGAAGGATCGCCATTCTGTAACGTCAACAGCAGTCTATCGCCAAATGTGCGAGGCATTGAATCAACCCTTTTTCGACCACTTCTTGATTACATCCGATACATCCGCAGCAGGCGCAGCGTCGTCTGCCTTCTTAGCATCACGAATGATCGGCTCGCTCATGGCTGCAGGCCCAGTCACAATTGGCGCCTCTGGTGACTCGCCTTCGTCCTGCTGATATACCGTCAGTTTAATAGCACTTTCAGCCGCCTTAGTTTCCCTCTGACGCTGAACGGCCTCGACATCGGCCTCCGGCACCACAGCAATTGGCGAGAACAGCAACTTCGGAACAGGCGACTTAGTGTCGAACTGCATCTTAGTCACTACACGCCCTGCCGAAATGTTGTTGTTAGCAAGCATCTGGATATAGGGGCGGAACGGATACTTGCCGCCCTCTTCCTTACCAAAGCAGGACGTTGCGGGAAGCACCAACTGCATGACATCGCCACCGGGATCTTGCGGCAGAACCACCGCAGTGCGCCATGACAAACGGCAAGCAGCACCGCTTCCACCTTGGCCCGAACCCTTCACCGACCACTGACATGAATCGCATGAAGAGGCTTGCGGACTCTTCACCTCCGGGTCTGGAGTCTTAGAGTCAGATGACCAACAAACCGGAGCGATCTTCTCGCCTTCCTTGTATGCGCCCGTATAGTAGGTACGGCTTGCGTTGTGCGCCATCTTTACAAAGATCACATTCATGTGGCGATCTTCGATGGAGCCAATCTCCTTGCCGCCAGCCATCTTACGGAACACGCCGCCCTTGATGGAGATACGCTTGGAACTTGCACCGCCACCGGCTACGGCTCGTGTATCGTCGTCAACCCCGGTCTGGATGTTGGCGAGTTCGCTCTTCAAACTTGCAATGATATCGTTACTCATAAATCCTCACTTACTGGCTTTACGTACTGAAACACCATACTCACGCATTACGTTCACGCCGGGGGGTAACCCGTCATTCACGTTCTCTCTCAAAAACTCTTTAAAGTTGCTCTGATGTATACGCCGTTCAAGCAACTGCACCGCCTCGTTATCAAGGACAAACTTGTAGAAGTTATCCCAGTCTTGACAGAAGAAGCGTTCGTTCAACTTACGCATGACTGTGCCGTGCTTGGTCTTGATACTGTCAGCGTTTACCGCGTTGCACATCTCAAGCATCACGGCTTCTAACTTGGACATATCTTCTTTCAACTTCGCGTCGGCCAATTCGTAATCTCTAAGCAGCCGCTCACGTTCCGTGCGTATACCAAGATACGCCTCGACCAACTCATCTGTATTACCTACTGTCATACTTCCTCCAACTCCTGTGTATACAGATCTACTAACTTTTGATGACTGTTAACTTTACCCTGCAGCATCTCGTACATCTTTCGTTCGACTTCCGAGCCGCGCAAATGCACTACTAACATCTTGTTTACTTGGCCTACTCGCTCAATACGTGCAATACACTGAAGATAAGTCTCTACACTCATCACGGGCGACCAGAACACCACCGTGTCGGCAGCGGTCAAAGTAATTCCGTGTGCGGCAGACTGTGGTTGAATGATGAGAACTCGCGGATCAGTTTCTCTCTGGAACCGATCAATGATTACTGACCGATCCCGCGCTGTAACTGCGCCCTTGATCACATCGTTCGTGATGCCCTCTTTAGTCAAGTACTCGCTTACTACGTCGATAGAATGCAGGAATGGAACGAATACTACAACCTTATTTGTCGTTTCTTCAAGTACCTCAGACAGCGCGCTCAGCCGTGGGGACACATCAAACTGCACAACGTCATGCTTGTCTGTATAGACAGCACCCGCTGAGATCTGCAAAAGTTTACTAAGCGATGCTGCTGCGTTGACGGCTGAGATCTGTTCGCCCGCTGCTTCTATCAGTAATTGCTTTTTTAACTCAGAGTAATACTTGACCACCTGCGGAGTAAGTTCCACATCCCGCATCTGATGCACGATGTCTGGCAGATCAAGGCATTCTTTCTTCGTGTACCGCACCGCTGGCTGCAACGCCCGGAATACCTCATCGGTTGCAATTGACTTCGGTACCCACTTGAACTTGCTGACTTGCACCATGACACGATCACGCCACGCGGTTGAGAACTTCGGTACCCGCGCAGGACTGACTAACTTGGCGAGACCAAACGCATCTACAGGGGATTGCGCTGCCGGTGTGCCGGTCATCATCCACAGCCAAGTGGTTGGCTCAATCAACTTAGCCAAGGTTTTCCAGCGTCTAGTGGAAGGGGTCTTGTATGAATTGGCTTCGTCAACGATGATCAGATCAAACTTCGCTTGCTGCAACTCAGATAAGATTACGGTAGTACCGTCGTAGTTAATTACCGTAAAATCATATCCCTCATCTAATATCTTCTTACGTTTAGATGCTGACCCATGTGCTACGCCACAAGTACGGTGCATAGCGGTCTTGAATACATCGGCCTGCCATGCTGAATACATGATCGACAACGGGCAGATCACAAGAACTTTCTTGATCACGCCTTTATTCATCAGGTAATCCGCAGCCCAGATTGCCGCGCTCGTCTTACCAGTCCCGGCCTCGTTGAAGCAGAACGCCCGTTGCCTTATCGACAGGAACGCCGCTGTGTCTTTCTGGTGAGCGAAGGGCTTGTAGAGTCCCGGCCATTGGTAATCGCGTTCGATTGGCGAAGGAATCTTGGGGATGTTCTGATTAGGCAGGAAGTGATCTAGGTATTCGGCAAGAACTTTCATCTCGCCGTGATCCCAGTAAATCAGTATTTCCTTGTTGTGCGCGTTGTCCCGAATAAGTTCGATGCGATCTAAGCGCGCTGTGATTTCGGTGGCAAAACTATTCGATACGGTGAGTCTCACCGCAGTGTTATCTACTATTTGCATACTGTACCTACTGAATTAAAGAGCCCGTATCGTGGGCCAGACGGTTAGCGCCTAGGGCAAGAGGTTTGGGCAGTAATTGCCCTTCCCTATCACTAACTGACATGGTTATCTGAAGAAGGTGTGGGTGGTAAAACTCCTTCAGGCACACTCATGTCTTGTGCATTACTTCATCGCTCCGCTTGATGTTCTACGAAACGACCGATTCTTGCTGGGCGACTGTAGCCTAGTTCCATCGCCGTTGCTACCGCCTTTTGACAACGCCTTAACATGGGCAATGTCTTTCCCTTTTCGGCTAATACCTTTCTTGTCGTAACTACGACGCGCCCGCTGGCGCTCCATTCGGTTTTCGTGTTCGTCTCTTTCGACTTGCTGTTTGTATTCCTTCTTGTACGGTCTCGCTTTGTTCACGTACGGCATCGTAGTTCTCCATTAAATCTGCTGTATGATCTAAAACGTCTTTAATGTATTCGTGAAATTTAAAGTTGGCTTCAAACTTACGAGTTAAGCGTTCATGTGCTTCGCGCAGAGAAAAATACTTATTTCTCCAATGACACGCATCGTAAGCAATAATCGACTTTTCGTCATTTAAATGATTTATCCGAGCGTCCTTCTTTTTTACTAGCAACTTCAATTTCATTATTTGAAGTTCTGGATTTTCGTCCGTCATACGTTACCTCTCTCTGTAAAATTTACACGTGTTGACGGGGCACCATCCGCACAACCCGCCCGGCTTTGCCATCCACATGTTATTAGCAAAAGCCATCTCCAGTTGATCTAAATGCGGAATAAAATTTTCCCACAACTTGCCTGCTTGATCTCGTGTGTACTCTTCATTAACAAAACTATTGTGCATCACAAACAGTAAGCCAGCCCTGATCCGCTCCACTTGTGGAAAGTGTGCATAAGTCATCAGCGCCATTAACTTTAACTGCTTCGGGTCGGGATAACGGTTACTGCCCGTCTTGTAGTCGATGATGTAGGCATCAGCCCCGTCCACCACAAGCAAGTCAACAATACCCCGTACCCACCTAGTATCGGAATCAAACTCGCACGGTTGCCGCTCTCGCGTCAGCGCCATCTGATATTCGCAGTATCTATCGCCCTCAATCTCAAGTATGGCATCAAGCGGGGGCTGAAACCGTTGATAGTTTTTAACTAAAGGCACGCCTTTGCAGACGTAATCTTCCAACGCCTTGTGAACTTCTGTTCCGTAAAGCATTTGCTCAGAGGCTTTCTTAACAAAGTCCTGCGCTACCTTAGTGTGGTAGTACTGCTTCGGACAATTAATAAAGTCCTTGAGACTGCTGAATGACCAGTTAATCATCAAACCGACTCGCCATTACTTCGTTGTAGTCGAAGTTAGTCTTAAAGCACTGATACAGATGAACCATATCATCGCCGTACTTCAAAACTTCGTTGTTGTAAGCAAAAGCATATTTAGGAACTTTGATCCTGTTGTAGTAGAAATTCCATCCTTTGTCCGTTGGTCGCCACAGCCCACTATGCTTGGCTCCGCCTTCGTCGCCATCTTTGGGGCAGCGTTCGACAAGTTCCCACGTTGTTAGGATGGGCAGTTGATTACTGCGAATCACGAATCGCGGCCCGGTGTTCGGCACATCGATCCAATCGTACCCCGTACGCTTGACTTCTTGGCAAAGCCAGATCAGCGACTTTGCCATTGTCTTGTTCAATGTACGTTTGTAAATCTTCCCCCACCGATCACAGACAGGACAATCCCCGCCATCCTTGCCGATAACTTCTCGCCATGAATCACGTAATGAACTGAGTAACATAACTAACATTCTCCGTATGACTGACCGTACTTTGCTTCACATGCGACTGGTAAACTTTTTGCCCACTCTGGGGGAGTAGACATGACTTCAGTTATAAACGCAACGGCCTCTTGTACTTCCTCCTTCGGGGCCACGATCACGGCTGCGTCATGCACTGTCAGCACGGGTCGATAGCGTTCTCTGATTTGGAGCATCTGCTCACCCACAATGATCCGCGCCAGTGCTTGCACGATGTTCTCCACCATCGCGCCACCCCATATTGAAGTGATTCCCTTGCGCGATTTGTAGATGTACTTCTTGTCGCTCAACCGCAGATCCGGGTACCGTATAAACAATTTATTAGGAAGGCGTATACCTAGTGAACCTACCTGAATAACGTTATGTTTGCCGATAGTGTAAGGTTTTAAATTACTAGGCCATGACGTTAAGTGTTGTAGCGCACCATCGCACTCGTGCCACAAGTCCGTGACCATGTGGTTTGACTCGCGGTATAGGTCTACGATGCGCTTGCACTCATCTTCCGAGAGGTCAGCCCCCGGCGGCTGAGTCTTCAACGTGTGCTGAAGTTTCTTCGCTCCCGTGCCGTAACCCAGTCCAAGGATACAAGTCTTGCCTACGAACCGTTCGACGGGATCGGCCTTACTGATCGGTCGCTTATAAATCTTCGCGGCAAAAATCGAATACACATCCTCGCCTTTGCGGAACTGCTCGACCACATCGGTTTGCCCTGCAAGCCACGCAAGAACCCGCGCTTCAATCTGGCTGCTGTCACAGTTGATCACGACATGACCCGCTGGAGCCATGATGGAGTTCTTTAAAGTCTTCTTTTTCTTGTCGCGGCTAGGCAGATTCTGGAAGTTAACCGAGTCAGTCCCGGCCCAACGCCCCGTATGCGCCCCGTAATACTTGAGCGGAATAGGGATCTTGCCCCGGTTTCTAGCCCCAATTCCGATAAAACGTTCAATCCGTGACTCTTCAATCGTGGACTTAGTACCCAGACGTACCGAACACAGTTGCTGAATTACCGGATCGTCGTGCTCCGATAGGGCGATAAAGCCCTCGTCGTTCTTGGCGAGAGCGAAAGTTTCTTTACCCGTAGTGGGGCTGATCTTCATCGGCACTGGGATGTTTAACTCTTTCAAGATAGCCGCGAACTGCGGGTTGCTTGCCAGTTTAGCCCGTACCTCTTCCTCACTCCCAACGCCTAGCACCCCTTTCAATCCCGCCAAGAGTTCGCTTTTCTCCGCCTTGATTTCCTCAAGCCGCTCAACTAATAGCGCGTCGTCCACTTCAAGCATTGGCTGCGTGTACATACGCAGAGTCATGTCGATCAGATCTAGTTCTTCTTGCGGGAAAAAATCCGAGAGCAGAACGTTAAACAACTTGAAAGTAAGATTGACATCGTTAATACAATAATTCCCATAAGCAGCAAGATCGGCAGAAGAAAAATCTTGCCTACGCTTGCCCACAGCGTCGATGACTTCCGTACCTTTCTGACCAAGCCCATACATCTTTACCAGATTAGCCAATGACCCGCTGACATCTACGCCATGCTTGGCTCGTGCCATACACAGAGTGTCGAAATAGTATGCAGGGATAATCCCGAAATACCAAGACAGGATCGCTCCGTCAAACATCGCGTTGTGGCAGAGCAGCGCAGAGTTCGCCCAATCAATCTGGTCTAACCTTGCTTTGATCTCGTTCCTATCCCCACTTACCCACTCGCATCTACCGTCATCAATCTTGATGCCAACCCCAATGACTTCAAACTGCGGATTGCGGACGTACTCTTCCGTAGTTATGCGGCTCAAACTAAATTGCTGTGAGTAGTACGTTTCAAAATCTAGCGTTACAAAACTCATGGATCGACGCTCCATGTTTCTGTCTGACGCTCAAGCCTAGGCCACTCAGATTCAGTGATGAACGACTTGTCCTGCACGAGTACATGATTAGTGGGCTGTGCCGTGAACCTGCCGTTGTCTAACTTGATGAAGTAAAACTCTTTGGACTGCTCCGGTTCCAAACTAAATCCATCAAGCATCGGTATGGCTGTGAACATGTACCGCCCAGTTAGTTCTTCTTTAGAACGCAAGCGAACGCGCATTGGCACGGCTTCAAGAAATGGATACTCCACCACGCTAAAGTGATGGCCGTAGCAGTCCCAAGTCTGGCTATCGCATGGCATCCAATTCATTGTCGTGGTCGATACCTTGTGCATGAGTCTATGCAGCGGCACGTTCCGGTACACCGCTCCGCACTCCAACATTACGTGACAGCCCCAAGTACGGCCGGGATGGCTCACTAGCCCAAACCACGCCACCCGCTCCCAGTCACTGTTACCAAACGTGTGTGGCTGAACATAACAATACGTATGTTTTGGTAACGGCCCTGCACCCGAATAAATCATTGCTTCCTCTTCGCTTTTAACTTCGCGTTTTCTTCTCGCAATTTAATGATCTCCTCACGGCAAGCCCACAACACACTGCCCACTGTGAGGAATTTGAATTCTGTAGTTGTTCCAGTGTCGTTAATCTCGTTAGGCAACACGCGGATCAAGTCAAGGATATCGTCTTCAGTTTCCACTGGCGTGCCTTTCTTTTCGTACTTGATCACGCACCAATACAAGCAACTTACACATCACGTGCGTCTGCGCTGCCTCTTTACCAGCCCGTCTAAGCGTGTCGTATTCTAGTGCGTATATCTCTATGATGTCCCAACGGAGAACTTCCAGTTTACCGTCGTCGCCAATCTTCGCCCACACCGTATTCGGTGCAGCAATTTTTTTAACGTGCTCCTCTGGCACTTCTAAATACGCTTCGTCTTCGCTATTCATTTACGATCTCCTTGGCTAAATTCATCCACTCTTTGCCGTACTCAACGTCTACGTAGTCGCGGAACCACGGCCCACCTCGTGTGAAGTGAACGGCTTGCGGGTTCGGGCAGTCATCGCGGGTGTGCCACCCTTCCAGATAGTTGTATGCAATGGGCAACTCACCGATACATGCGTCCCACAAGAACCGCAGTTGATGTAGGTACATTCCGCTCTCGCGGTTTACGAGTTCGGGCGTGACTGTTTTTGTGTGCAGATGCTCACAGTTCCACAAGATCATGCTCGACCAATTCTTGCGCGGGTACTGATGTTGTACCGCCCCGTCCATCTTCGTTGACTCTTTCGGCTTGTAGTCATGCTTGACCACGACAGCGCCGTAGTACGGGTTCATGTAGTCCTGCAGCGCAGCGACATCGCCTCGCCAGAAAAAGTCACAGTCCATGAACACCGCCCACCCCTTGTATCCTGCAAGGTGCGGCACGAGGAAACGGGTGAAGGAAAACTCTGTCGATGACAACGGGTCATGCTCACGCCAGTACAGGTTCCGTTCGCGCATCTCCGACTGCTTGATCGGCTGAATGTCGAGCGGCACGGACGTATGCTTGAGCAGAGAGTGACGGCACACTTGGTACGCGATGTCTTCGCGGCTGTCCCAACCGATGAATATCTTCACGAGTTCTGCCACTCCACCTTGTAGATGTTTCCCTCAAG
>Ga0315902_10004362_pt1 | contig 20491 bp, 19 predicted proteins | sample LakEriMetagenome_9_FD_203523 | JGI IMG/M metagenome (GOLD analysis project Ga0315902, IMG submission 203523) | Freshwater fungal communities from buoy surface, Lake Erie, Ohio, United States - Buoy 12 MA117 | ecosystem: Environmental > Aquatic > Freshwater > Lake > Lake biofilm | place: USA... | reverse complement strand
GCACCGGCAAGAGCCATCTGGCCAAGGCGGTGGCCTACCAGGCCACGCTGCAAGGCCACGATGTGCGCTACCTGGAGGCCGACACCGAGTTCGCACGCTACGCGCTGGCCAACCCTGCTGAACGCACCGCGCTGCTCAGGGAGTGGGTCGACGCGGACCTGCTCGTGCTGGACGACTTGTTCCTGGCCCGGCGCATCAGCGAACACGCCGCCGAGGTCCTGCAGGCCATCGTGCACCAGCGCTACAAGCTGCGCCGCTCGATCGTGGTGACCTCCAACCGCGTCGTCCAGGACTGGGGCCGCTACTTGGGCGACACCACCATGGCCACCACCATCTTGGACAGGCTCATGCACCGCTGCGAGATGCTGGAGTTCGAGGGCAGAAGCTACCGCCTCAAGGAGGCCGCCACTCGCATCGCCATCAGCCCCGAAACTTCATAATCCAGCCGTCTTGCCTGGGGGAATTTGGGGTGGCCACAGGTGGGGGAATTTGAAGTGGCCATCGGGGCTTCGATGTAATTCGAGAAGTACGACTCGACGAAGGCAAACATTTCACGGGGAGAGCCTTTCCCAGCTGGCTCAGGAATGTCTGCGAAGTCATGGTTTCGGAGTTGCGCGACTATTCTTTCGAAGAGTTCTACACGTTGAGGGTCGTACGGCAGACCTTGTGCGCGAGCAAGCGCTACCCGGCTCCCGAGCACCTTGGCCGGATGCGTACCCAGCATGGCACCTACAAGGCTGTCGAGCGTCTTGAACTCCGCCTCAAGGCCAAGGCGTTCTGCGACCTCACGCGCGTCATCGCGCAGTGCGTTGGCCGCGCGAGCGCCACGAAGTGTGATCAGCTTCTCAAGTCGTTCCTCGACTTCTCTGCGTGATAGCTGTCGTGGGGCCATCCGCTTGTCGGCTGTGAGGTTCTCGAGGTATGCGCGCGGTTGGCTGGAAACGTAGAACCCTTGGTAAGCCACGTCGGCAGCTCCGGGGCGCTCTGTGTCCACCAACGGTCCAAGCGAAGGCTTAACGAGTCCCTTGAATGTCAAACCAGGCAGATCAAGGTCACGACGTCCTTCAGCACGGCTGATGTAGACGAGTCCCCCTTTAGGCATCGTGTCGAAGGCGCTACGGTGCGACAGCACGCAGCCGGGGGCCAAGTAGCCCAGGATGCGGGACCAGTTGCGTCTGATGACGTCCGCGTCATCAGCATCCAGATTGGAGGTATAGACCCCTCTATACAGTTGCCGGAGCAACCCCTGCCGGCGCATGCGGGAGACACGCTGCGCAGCCGCGTTGTCGTTCGCAGGTGTGAAGACAATCTCAGGAAAAACGTCAACAGATGTACGCGCGAGGGCTTGTTTGATTGACTTCATGTCATTTATATAGCACAAGTCATTAAATTAAGTCATCAAACGAGCGCTGTCAGTTTTCAGGACCTATGAACCAAGCTTCGCCATTCGTCCAATTGCGTTACTTGAATGACGCCAGCCCAGTGCTTGTGATCGTTTAATGACGAACACCTCCTTCGGAAGTGGAACCTATGCGCTGTAAGTGACACATCGAGCCTCACCACCCGAACATGCTCACCCCTGCAGATTAGCCACAGGCCTATAGCAATCAGACCTCGCGCGACATTGCGAACTCGAGAAGCTCTTTATCTGTGACTTCACCTGGCCACAGGCTGCCAGCAAGCCAGCGGAAAAAAGTGCTGGCTGCTACACGGCTCTTGATGCCATCTCGGCGCCAAGCCCGTGCGATTGGGCTGGCCAAGTCCGGCAGACGTTCAGCCTCGAAGGCCGCGATCTTGCCAGCCTGATCGGCGTCTGGCATTTCCTCAAACAACGCCTTAGCTTCGGCAGACTTGTGAAATTGCCACTCCTCGCGCAACTGTTGCACGCGCTCTGCCAGCCGAGGGCGTGGCAATGCGGACTGCGGGGGGGATTCACCGCCCTCCTCTGCTGTACCCGCGTATTGCTTTTTCAAGGCGTCCCGAAGGTAGGCAGCTGGTGACTTCAGCGGTTCTAGAGATGGACTCTTCATCCGCTGCTCTACGTGATCCAGGGCTGCCCTCAGTGCTCCCTCATCCGTGACGGCATACAAGTCTTGAGCGTCTGCACGCTTTAGTCCAAGAGCGATGACACGGTCGATCAAAGAGAGATCGAAGACGTTCTTGGCTGACTCTTTCAGGCCAGCGAGTGTTGCCTGCGGCTTTCGTATGACGCGGAACTGGATCTCTTCAACTTTCCGTCCACGTTTGTGCTCAATGAGCTCCATGCGAAAGTCTTCGCACAGCGTGTCGAGTTCAACGAGTGCCTTTTTGATCGTGAACCGATTGAAGTCGCGGTACTCCACCTTATCGATGTCGCTCCGGCCAGTCAGAACGGAGGCCCACCAAAGCAGGTCTTCTCGCATCGTCAGCCCACCAGGCGACGTGAGGTATCGCGCGCCAAGTTCATAGAGAACTGCAGCAGCGTAGCTACGCATCTGAGAACTTATCTCAAGCAGCACGCGGGTGTACTGCGCGGGCTTGACCAGCCGCTCCCGGATCGGCTCAGGGTATGTCCAAGTGATCGTGCAGGCTTGGCCCCGGCCCGGCTCATGGATGTTGACTGCGCCCAGTAACTGAGTGGAAGTCCACTTCTGTGTACCGCCAGAGCTGGTGTGCCACTCGATGGTTGTGGCCTGCATGTCGCGAATGTGCGACTTCAATAGCTCCGTGTTGTGGGAATTGAATCGTGCGTCGTCGATCAACTCCGACAAGGCAATGGTGTAGCTCGGACTGTCGACACCGAGCTGCTGCGCGTGATACAGAAATGCGTTGTAGATGCGACGCGACAGCAAAGTGAGTTTGCCTCGCTTAGGTCGGATCGTGATGGCCTCGTTCGCCTTGGATACGGCCTGCTCAGCACGTCCAAGCGTTGTGTCTTCCGACTTCTGTAGAACTTGCAGCGCTGACGAGGGTTTAGGTATCCCCTCAAAGGCAGGTTGCAGTGGTAGTGTCTCATCCGCCACAACAATCGCTTTCATTCACCGGGTTCTTCGCATCTTCGCCTTGTATTGTGAAGCTGTCAATTCACATTTCGTGTCGCGCAACCGTAGGTCTGCGCCTTGAGCTTATTAAAAGTACACACTTAAAGAGTTGAATTGTTGGTGTCTAAAAAACCCGTTTGACAACAAGAAGTTAGAGCCTCTAAACGGTGTGGATTTGGGCTTGTAGGTGGAAGAATTTGGGGAACATGCTGTGTGGAGTTGGGGAACTGCTGCTCTTACGGTGGAAGTTCTTGGGGAACTTTCGGTGTGAATTTGGGGATACGGGCCGCAAATGGGTTCAGAGTGTTGTTGTCCGCAACACTGGCCACACCAACAGGAGTGCGCACGGTCTTCCTCAGTTGCTCTTTAGAGCGCGCATGAGCTGCCTTGGAGCACAAATCTGGCATTCGAAGGGCCAACATCCCCAAACTCTCCCACAGTCGCGGTAGTTCAGAGGGGGCGTTCACGGCCAAGCTCCCCAAAAACTCCCACATTTAGCTCAAAGCGGGTTGATTGTCTGTGTTTCGAGGATTAGACGGATATCGGTACACTCTTCGGATTCCATCGAACACATGAAATCATGGCCACTGATGATCGATCCACTGTAACCGGCGGTCCAGCTGGAAACCTGGTTTCCAGCGTTGATGTTCCCCGAGATGGTGTCGTCAGAACGCCCATCGACATGACGCGGATAACTGCGTTGGCTGAGCGTGCAAGCACCATGGTGGAGCAGGTGCGGGCAAAGCTCTTGGCGCCTGAAGTGCGCAAGATGGCCCCTCACTATTCGACCGCACAACTGGCCACGCTTTGTGCTGTCGACAAGTCGCACCTCAACTATCGCATCAGCAAAGCAGACCTGCCCACAGGAAAACTGTCGCCAAGTGGCGGCAAGCGAGAGTTCTCGCTGAGCGATGCAAGGCAGTGGACTCGAACCTACCGACAGGCAAAGATGCGTCCGGCTGGACAGAAAGCGATCACGGTCGCTGTCGGCAACTTCAAGGGGGGCGTTTCCAAGACGACCTCCGCCATGATCCTGGCGCAGGGCCTGAGCCTTAGAGGCCATCGCGTGTTGGCCGTCGATACCGACCCTCAGGGCTCCTTGACTACGCTGCACGGGATCCTGCCCGAAACAGAGGTCGACGCTGAAATGACGATCGGACCCTTGTGTGATGGTAGTGAGTCCGACATTCGATATGCCATTCGATCGACCTACTGGGAAGGCATCGACCTTGTCGCCGCCGCGCCCTTCTTGTTCTCAGCGGAGTTCGCCCTGCCCGCGCGTCAGATGCGCGACCCGACGTCACGGTTCTGGGACGTGCTGAATGCCGGGCTCGAGTCGGTCCGCGGTCTATACGACGTGATCGTGATCGATACGCCTCCCTCGCTTTCCTACGTGACTATCAATGCGCTCTGGGCCGCGGACGGTCTCGTTGTGCCTGTTCCCCCCAGTGGGCTTGACTTCGCGAGTTCGGCCCAGTTCTGGTCGCTTCTCAGCGACCTTGGTACCAATCTGGACAAGCAAGAAGCGGAGGACTCGCGCAAGACCTTCGACTTTCTTCATGTTCTCTTGAGCCGCGTCGACCAGTCTGATGCGGCGGCCCCGGCGGTGCGGCAGTGGATCGCTGCAACCTACGGTGAGTACATGCTGCCAGTCGAGATACCGAAGACTACCGTCACCAGCAACAAGGCGGCTGAGTTCGCAACCGTCTACGACGTTCAGAAGTACGACGGTGCTGCCAAGACCTACAAGCGAGCGGCCGATGCGTATGACAGATTCGTCGAATTGATCGAAGAGTCGATGGTTGAGACTTGGCGCAGTCGCGCAGGGTTGAAGTAACGCCTTGAAAGCTTGATCGGCCAAAAATTTACAGGGGACAGCGATGAGCACTCGTGATCGGTTGGCGCGGCTGACGGCGGACCTTCTCGCGCCGCAGCAGAAGGCTGAGGGTGAGAGCGGCTCTGCGAAGTCAGCGCAAGATGTTCGGGAAGAGGCTGCCCGCGAAGGTGTCCCCTCGGAACTGGTGGAAACCAGGTTTCCAGCCGTCGCACCTAGACAAGCAGGCCGCAAGACTGGACCCGGCGAGATGCTCGCCTTCCGTGGGCAAATGCTCGCTGCAGAGGGTGAGGTGGCAAGGCTACGGGATGCCTTGAAACAATTTGACGGCTCATTGCCCACCAAGAAGCTTGACCCGCACTGCGTGGTTCCCAGCCGTTGGTCGAATCGCCACGAAGCCAGCTTTACGACCGCTGACTTCATTCGATTCAAGGCTGACGTGGAGCATGCGGGAGGCAATGTTCAGCCCATCCTTGTCAGACCGTTGGCGGGAGATTCCAACAGGTACGAAATCGTCTTTGGACATCGTCGGCATCGGGCGTGTCTCGAACTGGGGCTGCCCGTATTGGCTGTGCTGGCGACGGCGCCCATGTCCGATCTAGAGCTCTTTGCGGCTATGGATCGAGAAAATCGGGAAAGAGCCGATCTGTCTGCTTGGGAACAAGGAGCGATGTATCGCAAGGCACTCGACGAACAGATGTTCCCGTCGCAACGCCGTCTCGCCGAGGCTCTGGGACTCTCCCACACATGGGTTCGGAAGGCCATCGCGGTGGCTGATTTGCCCGAGCCTGTGGTGCAGTGCTTCCGTACCCCTTTGGAATTGCAGTTCAAACATGCCGAGCTCATTGCGGCCGCCATGGAGTCCGACCGCAAGGGTGTACTTCGGCGCGCAGAAAAGCTTCGTCAATCCGAGCGAATGTCAGCGTCTGCTGTGGTTGCCGCGCTGATTGGAAAGCAACGGGGATCAGGACAAACGCCACAGCAGATTCGCGTTGCTGGCACGCTGGTTGGACGGGTTTCCTGGGACACCCGTGGACAGGCCACCATTCGACTCATGCCTGGTGTTGTGCACGGCGAGAACGTGGATGCCTTGATCAGTGCTATCAGCGCAGTCGTAGACACGGCGGCGGTACAGCCGTGATGCCCTGGGCGCACCCATAAACGTAACGCTGCACCACAAGTCATCTGGAGCCAAAGGCTTGCTGCACCGCTTTATGGCGCCGGCTCTTCTCTGACTTCATGTGAGTGGAGCTTGTGAGATAGCTCTCGATCCCGAGGTTGGCCTGCAAGACGTCGTGAGGCACGCCGAGAACAGCCGAGTGAGTGCTGTATGTATGGCGCAGCCAGTGCGTGCTGGCCTCGCGGATACGCTCTGCTTCGCGCGGGTCCGACTGGCAAACATCTGCTGCGCAGCGCCCGAAGGCGGTGTCCAAGATCTCGTAGATCCTAGAGGCGGTGAGCGCGGCCTCTTGTCGGAGATGTGACAACAAGGGGGTGTCGGGTGAGTTTTCTCCCGGGGTTCGGTTCAGGCCGCGGCTCTCGAGATAGTCGCCCAGGGCTTGCATAGCTGGATCGGGCAGGGGCACCTCGCGCCACTTGTCACGCTTGCCCAGAACCATGATGGACCAAGCCCAATCACCGCCATCGAGTTGTTCATGGCGCAGCCAAGCAAGCTTTGCGGCTGCCAATTCGGAAAGTCGCATGCCGGACATGTACGCAAAATCGAGCAAGAACTTCAGGCGGTGCAGGGCCGGGTGGGGGGAATGCTGCGCCTGAGCATTCAGCCAGTCCTGCAATAGGGTCCATTGCCTTTGTGAAAAGGCTCGCAATTGCGGCGTGGAAGGTGCGTCTGGCCTCTTGGGTACGTCGTCCCAGGGGTTGGAGTCCAGGTAGTGATGCCTCACAAGCCACTCGCAAAGCGAGCGCACGATGGTCATAGCGGTGTCCGCTGAGCCCACGGATAGGGGGCCCTCGAAGGGACGCCACGACTCGCTCCAGCGCTGCTCTTTACGGGGTCCGGTCCAGGCCGGGCCAGGGTTGCAAAGAAAGCCTCTGTAGGCAACGCAGTCCTGTCCGTCCAGGGACGACAGTGCTTTTCCACGCTCGAGCACCGCCCAAAGCAGATATCGCTCTGCCTCCTTCCGATAGGCGCGCCATGTATGACTACCGGGCACGCGCAGTCCAAGCCAGGCCTGAATCGCCTCAAAGTCGTTGCTCGCATTGACCTTGCAACGTTCGATTGGCGCTCGATTTGTCCCCAGCGCACCGTTACGGTGTGGGTCTGCGGGTGGAGTGAAGCGCTCAAGAGGCACCACTGCCAGGCGAGCAGGTGGTGTCAGGAGAACCGTGTCGATCAGGCTTCGCGGGGTGAGGGCAGTGTCGGGTAGCGGTCCAAGAGTGGCCTCGTGCTCCCTGAGCCAACGCACGATGCGAGCAGCCCCCTGCTGCCCTATTCGAGGGACAGGTCGATACCAGTGATAGCGCTTAGTGCTTATCCAATGAGTGAGATCCCTCAGACTCAAGACCCCGACTCGTCTGAGGCGTTCAGCCACGCGCTCATCAAGCCAAGCGCTTACCGGATCCGAGAGCTGGGGTGCTTTGGCCACCACTTGGTTGAACCATTGAACCGCCAAGATAAGGCGCTCACGCAGTCGTTGACGCCTGCGAGCGCTGCTGCGGGCGCCTGGTTGGCTGCTTCCGTACTCAGACTGGTAGAGCTCCAGCAACTCGGCTTGGCTATAGAAGTCAGCAGGCTGCCGCTGCGCAAACTCCTCCAGCGTCGGGGAACCTGCTGAGCGGTCCTCAGCGATCCGCTCTGGGTCTCGCTGCAAGAGTGCGGCCAAGTCGGAGCGGCCATGGCCGCGAGCGATGACACGCATGCGCTCAAGAAGGCGAGTCAACTCACCGCGTACGCGTCGCGTGTTGGCGGATCCCTCGAGGTACATGTACCGATCCCATGCCGCTGCCGGGTCTAGCCCTTCGGCCCAGGCGCGCACGAATGCCAACTGCTGCAAGCTCAGTGGCTGGACAACAGCTTGGTGGTGGGTCGCATCAGTCGTGAACAAGAGAGTTGGTGTCCCAGACGAGTTACGCAAGTCCTTGTCGCGCAACGGGTTTGTCTGCAGTATGCCTTGAGGAAGAGAGATTGTGGGGGAAAAATAGGTACCATGATAAGTTCTTTATCATGGTGTCAGAGTCAAGTAGGAAGACTGTTGGGCGCTGTGTTCAACCCAATTCCGCGGCCGTTTTTCGTAGCCGCGAAGACCTTGCCAACGCACGGACCACCGGACAAGTGGCGTTAGGCAGTCCCCTAAGCACCCAGGGCAGGGTGCTGTCCCAGACTTCGACCCTGCGCAGTAACCGGAGGACGATCTGCAGATCGCTGCCCCAGCCGAGGGTTCGATCCTCGACAGGGGGAAAACCGGGGGGCTCACACTTCCGGGTGAAGCGGCCTCAGACGTATCCGCACGCGAACCAAGCCTGTCAAATGCCGGAACTCCAGGTGATCAATCAACTGGGGTCTTCACGTACTCCACAAGATCTTCGATCCGGCAGTCGAAGTATGTGCATAGCTTGTCGAGGATTTCAGTGCCTGTGCTGTAGCCGCGCTGATTCAGGATCTTTGACAAAGTCATACGGTTCACCCCAGTTGACTCTGCCACCTCTCCTACGGTGATTCGGCGACCCTCATTGAACTGCTTCTTCTCTATCTGTTCAGCCAACCGAAATCTGATCATTTGAGGCTTCTCATATGCACATGTAAAGCAATACAAGCAAAACATTGCAAAATGCAGCGCTTGATGCTTATACTCAGCTGCATGACGCTAGTTTTTGCATCATTTGCTTATTTTTCCTTGCAATTACGGTTTAGCCTATCACTAGATCCAACCGCGGTCAGTGCCGCAGGGCGCTCAGTGTCGAGCAAGGAGCGCATTCAGTGATGCGCATGCCTGTAACCGCGACCCTGGACAGGGTGCGCGACGTGGCGCTGTCGAGACCAACAAAGCGAGGCGAGGTACCCCGCCTACGGCCAGGAAGACCCGTCGCTGCATGGAGCCTGAGCGCCGTTGTTGCATTGCCTCCCCAGTTGCAGGCAAAGGAGTTCCTCCCAGCAATCGTCAAGCCGTCCCGCGTATTTGACGAGGCTGCCGATCCACTTACAGACGAGCTTTGTCACGACGCGGAATGCCAGTCCTCAGAAGACGTAATCTGGATGTTCGAGGACATCGCCCTACGCCTCGCGCAGCACTGTCGGATCATCTCCAGTTGCCACCATGACTACCTGACCTTTCAGGTGGTGGACTTCAGCAGGTCAGAGCCTCACATGGATCCGGGGCTGTGCAAGGCCGTGCAAGACCTGGACTGCAACACCCGAGGACTGGGCAGAACGTCGCGGCGCCTTGTCGATGACGTCTTTCGGGATGGGGCGGACCTCATCATGAAGCTTGCCTCGAAGCAGTACATCAGTCGCCTTGATGAAGGTCACTTGTGGAGTCAAGTTCTGGCCGTGATTGATAGGCTGAGCCGGGCACAAAGCATGCACATGAAACCTCATAGCGCAGGAGTGCGGCGTTGACATGAAGAAGCTCTTGCTCCTGGCCGCGCTTCTGGCGTTGGCCTTATGGGCAGCCTTTGCGGCCTTCCTAGTCGGAGCGGTTGATCCCGGATGGCTGCCCGATGGTCTCAGCGGCCTATCAAGGCCCACATCGCTGTCCGATTTCGGTCAAGCCTTCTCCGCGCTTGATGGCCTGGTGTCGTCCTTTGCACTCCTGCTTGGCCTGATTGCGGTGGTCATGCAAACCAGGCAGGGTGCCGACTCCAACGTGATCGGAGCCTTTACGGCCAGACTGCAATACCTCCTTGCTGAGGCCACCCGGCTGGAGCAGCAGATCCAATCACTCAAGGCAAGACGAGGCAGCTTTGACCGATGCCTGTTCGACAACATGGTCGGCAAGAAGAAGCGACTGCTTGAGGAGGCCGCGCACGTGGATGAGACCTTGAGAAGCTTGTTGCACAGGCTGTGAGGATCGGCTACTGGTTAGCACCGCCAGTGAGTTGGCGGTTTTGCCTTGCGGCAGGCGCAGCGAAGCAGTGGCTGCTGGTTCAGGATGGCTTTGACCGGGTAGTGCTCCAGCCTAGCCGCCCTGCAGGGCGGCCAGGCCGGAGCGGGCGAGGCTGTGGGTGTGCGCGGTGTCGGGCTTGCCGGCGTTGGTGGCATGCAGCGGTACAACGCGTTCGATGCTGAAGAATGTGGCACGGCAACACGCGTCTTTCACGCCGCCTTTCGGCCCCGTGACCGGATCCTGCCAATCATGTCCATGGTGATCACTCCCATTCCTTGCCGCAAAAAAAACAGCAGGCTAGGCCTTCACCTGGCTCAGTTTTCGGCTGGCGCCAACGGTCTTCGCCACCCGACGAAATTTCAGCCCGCCGGCCTCGCCCGTGCCAGCCACTCCGAGTACGCGAAGGACGGACGAACATCGTCCACAAGCCGTGCCATGCGGGCCGGGTCTGCCATAACGGGGTGGGCTGCTGCTCGCAGCATAGGCTCCCACTGCTGGGTTATCCGCGTGGCGGTGTCTTGCAGCCATCTCGTGGCGTCGCCGCGGTCCAGCCCCATCCGATCTGCCGCCTGGACGAGCCGCTTGACGCTCGTGCCAGAGCGTCCATCCGTGCCCGTGGCGAGTGAAAGTTGCGGGCCTTCCTCGATGTTCTGAAGTGGGGCCGCCATGTTGGGCGTGATGTCGAATGCCGGTGAAAGCCCCCAGGCCATGCGAGCCGCGTCATCCCCTACGCGATCGAAGAGCAACCCTGTGTTCAATGCATGGTCGTCTGTGTTTCCGACCAAGGCGTGGAAAGCCATTCGTTTCCACAACTCGGCCAGCTGTGCTTCCAGGCGCTCGCGATGATCGTCCGCGCCGTCGTTCGTCCAGATCCGCAGCCGGTCCGCCAGACCGAGGTATGAGCGCTCGGGATCACCCCTGACGGAGTCCAGGCGCAGCCGCAGGACCGTTTGTGCGCTGGCATAGAGCTTTCGCGTCGGCTTGTACGGATCGCCATCCCTATCGAAGCGCTGCACCATCAAGACTTGGTGCACGCCAAAGGTGTGCAGCTTTACAGGCGCCACGTTCAAGCCCGCCTGCTCAGCCAGACGCATCGTCACGAACTCGCGCGCCGGCATGGCCTGCCGGTCTCCGCGCGCTTGCATCTTCACCAACCAAAGGCGGCCTCCTTCGACCAGGGTTGCCTTGGGGCGGTCTCCCCCGGCGCTCGTATCCAGGTCGTCGTTCAGGCGACGCAGTGCTCGGCTCGATGGCTCCTCCAGCTCAAGCGCCTCGGTGAGCTGCTGCAGATCGCCAAGGTCTCGGGGCCGCCATCGCAGCTTTCTGTCGATGTCGTGGCAAGCCTCGATGGCCCCCACACCGTCGGGAACGCCGAGTTCCAGGAGTTGCAGGGCGTCAAGGTTGTTCCCGTGGATCGCCTTGAGACGGTCCTCGCCGTATCCAGCGGGCTTGGCATCCCGGATGACCCCGGGCAGACCGTCCGAGCCCAGGATCGCCGTGCCTCTGGACGAACGGGAAAGGCGCAGCTCGACGGGGTCCAACGCCAAGGCACCAGCAGTCTTCAAATACTCCTGTTGGTATATGAAGCGGGAGCCCGTGCCGATCACGATCTCGCCCGCCCTAGTGGGCTCGTCCTTGCCTGGAAGCCAGACCCAGACTGGCGTGATAACCGTCATCTCGGCCTCAGCTGACGCTCTGCGTATGCGACCGTCTCTGGATCATCGCTCGGATCCAGCAGCTTCTCGATCTGACCAATCAGGCCCAGAGCCTGAAGCACCTTGAGAAGATTGCCCAGCGCGACGCCATCTGCGCCGCCTTCCAGGGACCGAACAGTCGAGGTGGAAACGTCGGCTAGGTGACCGAGTTCCTCCTGTGTCAGGCCGCGCAGCTTCCTCGCCAGCGTGACGCGGACGCCCAATCGCTCCAGTGCGCCGCCCACCACGACGGGAACGGGTCGCGCCTTCGAGCTTCGCGATGAAGGAGTAGGGCTGGACATGGAAGAGATTCTAGGTGTGTTCGTTGCTATGAGAACGATATAGAGCCTCTGAACGTTTCAATAACATCGATTAACCCTCATGCTTAGTGCATTGGATCGCGCCTGAAGTGCCTGCTCGACTCAACCAGTGCGCCGGTGGGCAATCATTGCCTACGCAGCGCCGTAGATGGGGAAATCGTTTCGATGGCAACGAATTCACCGATCTGAAGGCGTGGGAGTCCTGCCCGCTAGGTGCGGCTCCAACAGGTTGACGCTTTGCTACGCTGCCGACGTCCAGATACATGGTCTGCTTTGAAGCGGCGATGATCAAGGCAGTGACAGACGCGGTCATGCCAGCCTGCCGTTGAACGCATCCTCATCACCAGTTGCTCCAGCGATCGTGGTACCCGCCGCAACCGCCTCGGGAGGTGCTCAAAAGGAGCCGAGTTCGGTGGAGCCGGCGCCGACCACATCGGTCCAGGCCGACGAAGACGATCTGATCACCAACACGGAATCTGTAGAGGCTGAGACCGCTGACTGGAGCTGGTGACTTGTCACGACCCGCACTCAGACCCGAGTGATCTGGCCGCTGGCGAGCGTGCTGGAACCGCCATAGATGTTGGCGCCGACCGAAAACTGAGCCACTTTTGAGGGTTGTGCCGACCCAAAACTGAGCCAGGTGAAGACCTACCCTGCTGCTTTTTTGAGCAGCAGGGAATTGGAGTGATCACCATGGACATGATTGGCAGGATCCGGCGGCTGAGCAGCCGGGGCAAGAAGAGCAAGCGCGAGATTGCGCGCATGACAGGGCTGTCGCGCAACACGGTGGCCAAGTGGCTAGGCGCGGCGGTGGACAACGCGCCGAAGTACCGCCGGGCGCAGATGCCCAAGAAGCTCGATGGCTTCGAAGACGCGATCAAGCAGGCGCTCAAGGCCGATGCTCGGCGTCCGAAGCACGAACGCCGTACGGCGCGGGCGTTGTATGCGCAGATCAAGGCTGCGGGCTATGACGGGGGCTACAGCCGGGTGACGGACTTCATCCGCGCGTGGCGCCTGGGCGAAGGCGCGGGCGTGGTCACTCGGGCGTTCGTACCGCTGAGCTTCGAGCTGGGCGAGGCCTTCCAGTTCGACTGGAGCGAGGAGGGGCTGCTGGTGGGCGGCATCTACTACCGGCTGCAGGTGGCCCACATGAAGCTGTGTGCCTCCCGGGCGTTCTGGCTGGTGGCCTACCCGAGCCAGGGTCACGAGATGCTGTTCGATGCGCACACGCGGTGCTTCGCGGCACTCGGCGGGGTGGCACGGCGCGGGATTTACGACAACATGAAGACGGCGGTGGACAAGGTCGGCAAGGGCAAGACCCGGCTGATCAATGCCCGGTTCGCCGTGATGTGTGCGCACTACCTGTACGACCCGGACTTCTGCAACGTGGCCTCGGGCTGGGAGAAGGGGGTGGTGGAGAAGAACGTGCAGGACAGCCGACGCCGGATCTGGATCGAGGCGGCGCAGCAGCGTTTTGCGAGCTTCGACGAGCTCAATGCCTGGCTGGGCCAGCGCTGCCGGGCGCTGTGGGAGGAGATCCGCCACCCCGAGCACGATCAGTTCAGCGTGGCCGAGATGCTGGAGCACGAGCGAGAGCACCTCATGCCCATGCCGGCGCCGTTCGATGGCTACGTGGAGCAGCCCGCGAGGGTGAGCAGTACGTGCCTGGTGACGGTGGCACGCAACCGCTACTCGGTGCCGTGCGAACTGGCCGGGCAGATGGTCAGCACGCGGCTGTACCCCACGGCTGTGTTGGTCGTGGCCCGCGACGCGGTAGCCGCACGCCACGAGCGGCTGAGCAATCGGGGCGAGACACGCTACGACTGGCAGCACTACATCCCGCTGATCCAGAGGAAGCCTGGGGCCCTGCGCAACGGGGCGCCGTTCACGGAGATGCCCGAGCCGCTGCTGCAGTTGCGCCGGGCGCTGCTGCGGCACCCGGGTGGTGACCGGGTGATGGCGCAGGTGCTGGCCCATGTACCCACGGCCGGGCTGGACGCGGTGCTGGTGGCCGTGGAACTGGCATTGGAGAGCGCACCACCTTCAGGACGGGTGAGCGTGGAGCACGTGGTCAACGTGCTGGGGCGCCTGAACGCGGCCCCAGCGCCGCAGGCGGCCGCCACGCCACTCAAGGCCAAGACGGCTCCCCAGGCCGACACGGCGCGCTATGACAGCCTGCGGCAGGAGGCGGCTGCCCCAGATGCACAGGACGCTCAGGAAGCCAAGGAGGCTGACCATGCGTGAGGTGATGGTCGAACTCAAGCAGCTACGGCTGCACGGAATGGCTGCGGCCTGGGGGGATCTGGTTGACCAGGGCAGCAGCGCTGGGCTGGACAGTGCCCGCTGGCTCATTGAGCACCTGCTGCAAGCCGAAGGCACCGACCGGGCCATGCGCTCGGTGCGGCATCAGATGCACGTGGCCAAGTTCCCCATGCATCGCGATCTGGCTGGATTCGACTTCGAGGCCTCGCCCGTGGACCGCAAGCTCGTGACCACCCTGGCCACCACCGCATTCACCGAAGACGCGCACAACGCCGTTCTGGTGGGCGGGCCGGGCACCGGCAAGACGCACCTGGCCACGGCTATCGGCGTGGCCGGCATCACCCGGCACGGCAAGCGGGTGCGCTTCTACTCAACAGTGGACTTGGTCAACGCACTGGAGCAGGAGAAGGCTCAAGGCAGAGCCGGGCGCATCGCCAACAGCTTGTTACGCATGGATCTGGTGATCCTGGACGAGTTGGGATACCTGCCCTTCAGCCAGGTGGGTGGGGCGCTGCTGTTCCACCTGCTCAGCCGCCTGTACGAGCACACGAGCGTCATGATCACCACCAACCTGGACTTCGCCGAATGGTCCAGCGTCTTCGGCGACGCCAAGATGACCACGGCACTGCTGGACCGGCTGACGCACCATTGCCACATCGTGGAGACGGGTAACGACTCTCAGCGCTACCGACACAGCCAGGCACAGGCCAAAAAGCGCATCAAGGCCCGTGAGCAGGCCCGCAAGGCACCACTGCAGGAGGCCGAAGCCGAGGCCGAGCCCTTCTGACCAAGCGCCGCGCGCGGGGCAAGCCTCTACGGGCTACGCCCTTCAAGTCTTCCCCCGCGCGATCAACCAGTAGCAAAGGAGGTCAACGAACCAGACTGGACCCTACACTTATCCACAGCCAGTGCCTCAAAAACTGGCAAACGCCCCTGGCTCAATATTCGTTCGGCACAGTGGCTCAAAGTTGGATCGGCGCGGACACTCCTGGAACGAACTCGGCCGCATTGTGGCGACGTTCGAGGGCTGGCAGTTCAAGCTGGAGTTCCGCGACAGGAGCGAAGAGCTCTGGCCAGGTCGACCTGGGGAGTCTCAATCGAAGGGGCTCAAACGGCCACCGGGGCCAAAGCGCACCAATCTGCACGAAAAGTACGACCACCCCAGCGACAGGTCCTCGAATCCCAACGATTGCCACAGGTGCCAAAGCGCCCAGACATCCCCCGCGCTGCGGGCCTCCATGGGCTCCAGTTGCGAAGGCACGGAGCCAGCACACGGGCATGCAGTGCGATCCACCATCCGGACCAGGTGCATCGCATTGGATCAAACTGGGAGAACGATGCCTACCGCCGTGCAGTTGGCGGCCAGAGCTGCGAGCCATGCAGCAGCCGCAGTACCTCAACCCGCTGGCTGCCTCTGAGCCGATAGACCAGAACGAAGGGGGTACTGCTAATGACCAGTTCTCGGGTACCTTTGACGCGCCCAGGCCGGCCAAGCTTGGGATGGTCGTACAGCATATTGACCTGGCGTTCGATCTCTTCGTCCTGATCGGCTGCGGCCAGCGGGTTGCTTTCCGCGATGTAGTCGAGTTGGTCAAAGCGGTTGCGGACAGCCTGCGCAAGCCAGTCGATGATCAAGCGGGGCTCCCTTTGCCTGAGAAAGGAGAAGCGCCGCGGGCACGCCAGGACTCGCGGCGCTTCGCGCCCTCTGACATCGCAGCCTCATTCGACACCCACTGCGTCGATGGATCGTCAGCTTCCTGAAGCGCCGCACCGACCTGATCGCGGAACCAACGGTCATGTGCCAGCGCGGCGTGCGCCTGCTTCAGGGTGGCCGAGGTGTCCGGCCGGCTGTACGTCTTTGCGGCAGTCGCATCGAAACCGGCGGCGTCCACCTCGAAGCGGCTGATGCCCACCTCCTTCAGGTAGCCCACCAGGGTCTCCAGGCGCTTGAAAACCCGAGTCTCCTTGCTGCGGGTCGCAGCCAAAGAACTCTCTATCGCGCCATACCGGACGATGACACCCCAGCCACCGGGCCTGGCCACGATATGGGTATTTCGAACAGCATTGGCCTCTACCAGCCGGGTAAGCGTGTTGTGATCAATGGTGACAGCAGCGGCAGGCATGGATGTCCTCGTTTAAAGGCAGTCTATTGATGAAGTGTCATGCAAGCATTTGATGATTGCAAATCCAGTGAAGCATGTTAACTACATACATTCGTACATCGAGGGCCGCGAATGCGGTCTCAGTCGACAGCTTGGGCTGGGCCTTCGTGATGGCCTGATTGCAGATTTTTGCCGGTAGCTGGGCAAGACTACGGTGCTGATGAGTCACGCGACAGCCTCTCCAAATCTGCTCGCAACCGCTCCTCAGGCCTATGAAGATATCTGCTGGTCGTGGAAATCGAGGCGTGATCCAACAGATCTCGCACTGAAAGCACATCGGCCCCGCTGTCGAAGAGGTCTGTAGCGAACGTGTGACGCAGCCAGTGGGTAGAGGCCTGCTGCAAGCGGGCCTGCGCAAACTCGTCACCCGCCTCCATAGCCAGGTCCGCCGCGGACTGCATCACGTCCTTAACGATTCGCCAGATGTAATTACGCGAGGTGGGTTGGATGGAGTCGCTGGCCTTTCCGATGCGAACGGGCAGGACCATCGGCAACGTGGAAAGCTCGTAGCCCTTGAGCTCGTAAGTGTCCAAGTACGTACGGTAGGCCCGCACGACCTCAGGCAGCACGGGCAGGGCGGAGACAACGCCTCCCTTGCGGGTCACATGTAGGTTGTACTTGCCTGGATACGCGGACGAGGGCTGCAGGTCGCCAAATCGAGCACTCGAGATCTCGCTTGCTCGCAGACCCGTGCGAACGGCCAGCGCCACGACCCATTGGGCCCGAGCTCGGCTGCGCTGCTGGTAAAGCGTTTCAGCAGGCCACTGCAGCAGTGCCTGATCGATGTAGGGCCAGACCGGGCCCGGCAAGAACCGGTGAACACCTGACTCTGTGGCGCTTCGACGCACGGCGTGCGTTCGGATGCTGGCCACGGGGCTGTGTGCAATGGCACCGACCGCAGGATCGGCCATCCATCCGAAGAAGACCTTGGCAATGACCTCGGACTGCTTGGCACTGCTTTCTGACAGACGGCCACGAAAAGGCCTCCAGCCCGGGGCACCGTAGCTCAAAGACCGGTGAGCCATGATGTGGTCTGCAGGAGGGTCTCGCAGATAGGCCCGGTACTGCGCCCACTGATGGCGTTGCAGTTGTCGAACGGACTGCAGGCCGATCCAGTCGCAAAACCACCCCAGCCGGCGCAGTGAGGCCCGGTAGTTCTGCTCGGTGTGGCCCGAGGGGCAACGCTCTTGGACGAACTGTTCGATCAGTTCGCTGTCACTGCGCGTCTGGGCCTTCGCGCTTTGCGGACGCAGGGCGTCTTCGGCCAGCTCGGCGCCGCCCTCCGAGCCTTGTTCTACGCTGAGCGAGGCCGCCGCCGCGGTCAAAGCCGACGACCCGCGCCTGTTTCTCTGTATCACGCGATCGGATGCGGGCATCGGGGTAGGGCGGTCAGCCTGCACGGGTGGCAGGCTCTGGCTCCGCGGTGGTCGCAGCTTCAGCCTGGGCCTGAGATTCCGCTTGGGCCTGAGCCTTGGCAGCCTTCAGATGCTCGATGAGCTGCGCCTGCGTGATCTGCACCTGGTCGCGACTTGCCTGGAGCTGCGCGCGAACCGAGTCCAGTTCGGCTCGCAAGAGGGCTGCTTGCTGGCTCATGTGCTCGATTTGCTGAGTGCTGCGCACGACCTGCATCTGCAGGTCCAGCTTCTCAGAAGAAACGGCGTCGAGCCTGGACTGCAGCCTCTTGAGCTGGGCTTCCTTCTCGGCCAGGCGCTCGTCATTGGATCGCTGCACGCTGGAGACTGCCTCGCGATGCTCCACCAGCATCCGGTCAAAGCGCTGTGCAGCCTCGCGCTGGGTGCGGGCCATGTCCTCGCGCAGCAGTGCGGTGCGCTCCTCGGCCTCTTGCAACGCGCGCTCCAGTGCCTCTTGTGCGGCGCGGGCCTGTGAGGCTTGCTCTGAGCGAGCTCGCCGCTCCTGCTCAAAATCCCGTGCGGCCTGGGCCAGACGTTCGTTGGCCGCGGCAATCTCGGCGCGCATCTCGCGCATCTGGCCGTCCTTGCTGATCAGCAGTCCCTTGGCCTGGTCCAATTCCTCGCGGGCTTGCTGCAGCTCTACACGGGTCTCAGCCAGCCGGGCCGCGCCGTCGGCCTGCACGGCCTCATGCTGGGCGCGCTCTTGGGCGTACTCCTGCGCGGCGCCGTCTCGGGCCCGCATCCACAGCGCTTCCATCATGCCGTTGGCCGCTTGCAGGACATCGTCTGGCAGCTGCGCGCCCAGGCGCACACGCATGGCCAGCTTGCGGCTCAAGTCCTGGCGCCAGGCGGTGATGGTGCGCTGAGCGGTGGTCTGGGAGCCGCCGCCGGCCAGCTCGCGCAACTGCTTGGCGTTCAGGATCAGGCCGTGGCTGGTGAAGGCCTCGCTGAGGATCTCCTGGTAACAGTCGGCGTACTCGCCTGTGCACGAGGCCGCGAAAGCTCTCAGGGCCTCGGGGTAGGGCGGTTGTTGGTCAAGAAGCATGCTGTTCAATGTCCGGGCTCGCTACGAACGGTTGTTACAACTCGAATGCAGCAGTCGCTGTGCGCGTCAGTCGGTTCACCCGGTCTTCGAACTGCGCCCGGCTCACTTGTTTGCATGTCACGTGGTTCTTCAGCGCCGTCATGAACGCCGATCGCAGCTTTATGCTCATTGGAGAATTGAGCCATGACCGAGCCAGAAGGCATCACCTGGAGCAGTGGCAACGTGTTCATCGATATGGGCCTCAAGCCCGAAGATGCTGCAGTGCTGGCCCTGCGCGCGGATCTGATGGGGCGCCTGCGGCTGATGGTGCGCGACAACGGCTGGACTCAGGTTCAGGCGGCCGAGCACTTTGGCATCGCGCAGTCGCGCGTCAGTGATTTGCTGCGCGGCAAATGGGACAAGTTCAGCCTCGAAATGCTGATTACCCTGGCGGCGCGGGCAGGGCGGCGGATTGAGCTGGCAATGGTGTGAGCGACCTCGGTCACACCTACGCTGAGCGAGTCTGCTAGCCCGCCCGTCCAGGCTGACGCCCCCACCCCGATGCCCGCATCTGATCGCGCGACACAGAGGAACAGACGCGGGTCGTCAGCTTTGACCGAAGCTGGGGGCGCCTCAGAAAGCGCAAAAGAACCACTCAAGCCGCTGGCAAATAGGGCTCTCCGGTCTTGCTGTGTTCGGTACCCGTAGGGGGTAAAGACCTCCAGCAAACGATGGTCTGCAAGGATCACCGCTGTGACGGCGCCACTGTCTCGCGTGGGCACGGCCGGGCTGATGTCCAAACCCGTTCTCGCTTGTAGCTGCGCTAAACGGCGAGTCACGAGAAGTTCAGGCGGCTTCCAACACGCGCATTTCAATGTGAAGCCCGGCAGCTGTTGCCATGTTCACCAGCGCATCAAGGCCGAACAGGTTGATCTTGCCGCGCATCAGGTCCGAGACCCGTGGCTGGGTCACGCCAAACAGCTTTGCAGCCTGCGCCTGGCTCATTTGCGTGCGTGTCAGGTGGTTCTTGAGTGCCGACATGAGGACGGAACGCAGCTTCATGTTCTCCGCCTCTTCGGGGGTATCTTCGATGGCATCCCAGACGCTGGCAAATCGTTGATTGCTCACTGGCCTAGCTCCTTCAATAAGTCGCGATAACGCTTGGTGGCCAGGTCCAGATCGGTCTTGCTGGTCTTCACGGTCTTCTTTTGGAAGCAGTGAAGCACATAGACAGCATCGGCGAACTTGGCAACGTACATGACCCGAAACGCCCCGGCGGCATCCCGAATCCGAATCTCTTTGACGCCTGGGCCCACGGTTGTCATGGGTTTGTAGTCGTCCGGTTCGTGGCCGTTCTGCAGCTGGTCAATCTGATGACCTGCCTCGCGCCTTGCCGATAGGGGAAAGGAGCGAAGGTCATCGAGGGCGCTGCCTCGGAACTCGACGGGCTTGGGGTCAGCCATTCGAGAAATATACATCTTTTTGTATGTCCAGCCAGTGTGCCGCCGTGCTTTGGTGCTGAACGCTTAGCCAGCACAAGCGCGCAATGAGTGCACGCTGCGAGGACCGAGGCAATGTGGCTGAAAGATCCATGTCTGTAGCTTATCGTAAATGCATCCCTGCAGCACTTACATTCACTCTCATAGATTGAGTATGACATTCGGTACATAATGTCACAAACAAGTCGTAACCAGCAGCCT
>Ga0315902_10004360_pt1 | contig 20495 bp, 17 predicted proteins | sample LakEriMetagenome_9_FD_203523 | JGI IMG/M metagenome (GOLD analysis project Ga0315902, IMG submission 203523) | Freshwater fungal communities from buoy surface, Lake Erie, Ohio, United States - Buoy 12 MA117 | ecosystem: Environmental > Aquatic > Freshwater > Lake > Lake biofilm | place: USA... | reverse complement strand
GCTGACGGCATCTCAATGGGCACCGAAGGCATGAAGTACTCACTCGTATCGCGCGAGGTCATTGCTGACTCCATCGAGACCGTCACCAACGGCCAATCAATGGATGGTGTGGTCACCGTGGGTGGTTGTGACAAAAACATGCCAGGCGCCATGATTGCCATGGCTCGTCTCAATGTACCCTCTATCTTTGTCTATGGTGGCACCATCAAACCCGGCCATCTCGACGGCGAAGATTTGACTATCGTCAGCGCATTTGAGGCAGTCGGGCAGTACAGCTCCGGCAAAATTGACGCTGCCCGCTTACTTGAAGTTGAGCGCAACGCCTGCCCGGGACCCGGATCATGTGGTGGTATGTACACCGCCAATACCATGTCATCGGCGATTGAAGCCATGGGCATGAGCTTGATGGGCTCATCAACCATGGCAGCCGAGGATGCCGAAAAAGCTGAGAGCGCCTTTGCATCAGGGTTGGCTGTAGTCAATGCAGTACGCAAGCAAATCTTGCCCTCACAAATTTTGACCCGCAAAGCCTTCGAAAACGCTATCACATTGATTATGGCCACGGGTGGCTCAACCAATGCTGTGTTGCACTTGCTCGCTATCGCACATACCGCAAACGTCGATTTAACGATTGATGACTTCGAGCGCATCCGCGGTCGTGTGCCCGTCATCTGTGACCTCAAGCCATCGGGTCGCTATGTGGCAACTGATCTACACCATGTGGGTGGCACGCCTCAGGTCCTCAAAATTCTGCTGAGCCAAGGATTGCTTCATGGTGATGCGCTGACCATCACCGGACAAACCATGGCCGAACAACTCAAAGACATCCCGTCGACGCCATCCACCAGCCAGGATGTCATCCGCCAATGGAATAATCCGATGTACGAGCAGGGCCATTTGGCCATCTTACGCGGTAACTTGGCCGAAGAGGGGTGTGTTGCCAAAATCACCGGCGTGAAGAAGCCCGTCATCACCGGTCCAGCGCGCGTCTTCGAATCCGAAGAGGAGTGTCTTGACGTCATCCTCAAGGGTGGCATCAACCCAGGCGATGTGATTGTCATCCGCTACGAAGGCCCCAAAGGTGGCCCAGGCATGCGTGAGATGCTATCACCAACCGCAGCCATCATTGGTGCCGGCTTGGGCGACTCAGTAGCCTTAATAACCGACGGTCGCTTCTCCGGCGGCACATACGGCATGTGTGTAGGACATATCGCGCCCGAGGCCGCAACCGGTGGCACAATTGGATTAGTTCATGAGGGTGATTCAATCACGATTGACGCCTATCAGCGCGTGATTCAACTCAATGTGGCCGACGACGTCTTGGCAGCCCGTCGCGCCGCTTGGCAACCACGACCAGCCCGCTATCGCCGCGGCGTGTTGGCCAAGTACGCCAAACTCGTATCAAGTGCCAGCTTGGGTGCAGTAACTGATCTCGACATGTAAATCTTGATGCACTCCGCGTGGCACGTATGTGTCACGCGGTTTTTTGTACAATGAACAAAACACCATCACACACCGTCATACCGTTGTCAACACGATTGCGTAGCGAGTGACCCATGCAGCACTATATCAATGCCACTGGTCTGGTCCGTATTTTTCGCAGTGATGAAGTAGAGACGTTTGCGCTCCAAGGCCTTGATTTACATGTAAGTCAAGGTGAGATGATTGCACTGGTCGGGCCATCAGGCGCCGGTAAATCGACGTTTCTCAATTTGCTGGCTGGCCTCGACCGGCCCGACGCAGGTGTACTGACTGTCGGCGATTTAAATCTGGCTGACGCCAACGAACGCACTCGCGCCAACTATCGACGCCATACTGTGGGTTTTTTGTGGCAACAAAGCACGCGCAATTTGGTGCCAGGACTAACCGCCCACGAAAACGTCATGCTCCCTGCATTACTCGCAGGACATGCGCATACAACTGTCAGTCAACGAGCTGACGAATTACTTGATGCAGTCGAGATGTCATCTCAGCGCAATCGCGACCCACTGCGCATGTCCGGTGGCCAACAACAACGCGTGGCACTGGCAGCAGCACTCGCCTGCCAACCACAGTTGCTGCTAGCCGATGAACCAACTGGTGAGGTAGACTGGGCTACTGCAGAGAAGATCCTTTTACTTCTACAATCATTACGTCAACTCTACAAACTCACCATCGTGATGGTCACACACGATCCACGCGTAGCAGATAGCGCCGACCGTACGATCGCAATCCGCGACGGACGCACCAGTAGTGAGATTGGCACAGACGACATTGAAACAGTCGTAATTGATAGCGCTGGTCGCTTACAAATCCCTGTTGATATTCGTCAACGCATCGGACTTGGGCAACGTGCCACCGTCACCGTGGTCGATGGAGTCATTCACATTACTCCCAAACATACCGCACAATAGTCAGCCGAAAGTCGAGTGGGTCCAATGATTGATGTCGTACATGTCACCAAAGAATTTACCACCCCTGAAGGAGCAATCCGTGCCCTCGATGATGTCAACGTACACATCAAACGTGGTAGCGTTGTTGCCTTGATGGGCCCAAGTGGCAGTGGCAAAACGACCCTACTCAACATGATTAGTGGGTTGGATAAACCGACACAAGGCACAATTACTGTCAACGGCATGTTACTCAACCAGCTCACTACTGACGAACTCTATCAATTTAGGCGTTCAATTGGATTTGTCTTTCAGCGCTTTGCATTGATACCAACTGCCTCTGCGTACGAGAACATGGAATACGCACTGCGCATAAGCGACATTCCCCGATCTGAGTGGGATAGTCGCATCATACGCACCCTCGAGCAGCTCGACATGCGTGAGCATGCGCATCATCGCCCAGGCGAACTCTCGGGTGGCCAACAACAACGCGTCGCCGTGGCTAGGGCACTCGCCATATCACCAACATTAATTATCGCAGACGAGCCCACTGCCAATCTTGATGCGCAACGCGGTGCTGCAGTACTAGGAATGCTCCGTGAGTTGGGCAGTCAAGACGTCACCGTGGTCATCTCAACACATGATCCTGTAGCTACAAAATACGCTACGCATTTATGTAAAATGCGTAGCGGTAAAATCGAATCATTCGAGGCTATAAACGACGGAGCACGGTCAGCGCAGCCGTCAAACGCATAATAATTGATCCAGCGAACAGAATGGAATAATGATTAAAGGTAAGACCAAACCAATTGAGTTCGATTCCGTTTAACACCTCGGCGATGACCCCACCAAGTAGTCCTGATAGTACGACGCCAACGCCCGTCACCGCACCATAGGCAGCTAAGTAGGCCCCCCTGCCTTCAGCAGGAGCGCGCGCCATCGACATATTGGCAAATCCCTGGTTGATGCCAGGCCAGAACAACCCTGCACCTAGCGATGTACCTATCAATGGCCACAGCCAACCCGGTTCCGAAAGGACCCAGCCAATCGGCAACGGCACCACACACAAGGCACTGACGATCAGCACAATGCGGTCGCCGTAGCGATCTTGCCAGCGCCCTACAAATGGAAACACTACCATCGATGCCACACTCGTCACAATGCCCATAAATGCCAAATCAGCAAATGACATTTTGAGTGTATCTATGCCATATGCCACAAAAAACGGGCCAGCGATGCCGACCACAAATGCCCATGTCGCACCCGACATGATGAGCGTACGATATGCAGGATCAGCCATGGGTGCAACAAACATCTCACGGATGCTGACACGTGGGCGCCGTTGCATTGGTGGTTCGGCCTGAATCCGCAACAAGACGATTCCAATTGCCGCAAAGAACAGACCAAATCCGAGCGTTGCTGCATAGGCCAACCCTTCGTTGGCATTGTTTTTGAAATAGTCAAGCATGAAGCCCGAGCCGAGCCCACCCATCATCGAGGCAAAACTCGCCACGGTGTTACGCACACCAAAGTAGCGGCCGCGGCGTGACGCCGGCACAAGATCGGTCATCCAACTCGTCCACGTATTGACAGCGATACCCATCAACGCAGCAGCGATGATTTGCAAAACGACGAACAACGTCAAACTTACCGTACTTGCAAGTGGCCACAGTGGTAGTAATGCAACAGGAATCCACATCGCGCGACTGAGGCCCTCGCTCCAAACTGCAAGTGACCGCCGTTGCCCTTGTTGTTCTTCGAGATATGCCCCCAACAGTTGAAAGAGTTGCGTGATAAACGGCAGTGCACCAAGAACACCGAGAACCAAAGGCCCGGCTCCCAAATACAGCGCCAGTCCAGTCACCAAACCGTTGGCTGTCACACTGATAAACACGCTAGCCATGGCTCCCTCAAAAATGGAAAGCCGCAAGGCACCTTCACGCGCAGCTGGGGTTAACTCGTTCGGTTGCATAGGTCGGTATATATCCTCATATATGACTATGCGCAGATTACCACAAAAATCCCCCTTAACGAACGATTGATCGTCAAGGGGGATGCAGACATTAGTTCACTTTTATCGCTTACGGAGTTTCTGCAAATGGGCAAATTTGTCTTTCTCATCGTCGCTGAGTTGTGTTGGCAATGACACCTCGAGACGCAAATACAAATCACCACGTTGTGTTGGATTGGTGCGTAAAGGCATGCCTTGATTGGGGATACGGTGCGTCGCCCCGTTTTGCGACAACGGCGGCACCTTGAGTGTCAATGACTTGCCACCCATCAGTGGTACGCGAACCTCACCACCCAAAATCATGTCATACAAATCGATTGACACCTTATCACGCAAATCATTGCCGTCGCGCTCGTATCGCACATGTGGCGAAATACTCACATGAATAATAAGATCACCACGCCGGCCACCGGCATACCCCGGGCCACCTTCGTTGGGAATACGAATTTTGCCGCCTGACTCAATCCCAGGAGGAATTTTGACAGTAATAGTCCGAGGTTGACCAGTTGATGTATGGAACTGAAAGCGTCGCTCTGTGCCAGTAAAGGCTTCTTCAAGCGTTATGGTTACCTTTTGTTCAACGTCCTGACCTGGCGCGTTGCGCATGCGCGGATCAACACCACCAAACATCGACTCGAAGATTGAACTAAAATCACCATCACGAAACCCACCAAATCCACCGTAATTGTACATATCCGGGCCAGCACCAGCCGATGGACCGGCACTAGTTCCGCCACCAACACTGCCATACATGTCGTAGTCAGCGCGCTTTTTCTTGTCGCTAAGTACTGAATACGCTTCATTTATATCTTTAAAGCGTGATTCTGCATTGGGGTCATTGGGATTGACATCAGGATGATTTTTGCGCGCTAATGACCGATACGCTTTGCGGATTTCATCTTCAGTCGCATCACGCGCCACACCTAAAATCTCGTAGTAACTTCGTTGTGGCATCTAGGCCTCCATTGCACCACCGTGTTATTACACATGTGCCTATGTATAGGCTACGGAATCTCAACAGCGACGTCAATAGCTTCGTATTAGATTAATATAAAAACTTACAAACCTAAGACAGAAACACGAATAAAAAGCACCCGCTCTGCATTGATTGATGCAGAGCGGGTATCTACTGATTGGCTATTTTGCGACTTTAAGCGGTTGAACATGCATCCAACCATCATTATCATATGTGGCGCGCTTTTGACGATCTCGCAAGACTGAGTAGGCCTGGTTGATGCTACGAATCAAATCTTCGGCATGTGGATTCGACGGATTGATATCGGGGTGATACTGTTTGGCTAGTTCACGATATGCATTTCGTATTTCATTGTCACTAGCACTGCGCGTAATTCCGAGCACATCGTAATAATTACGACTCATGGAGATCATCATGCCAAGACTCCCTTATGCATTGTTTACAGAAGCGCGATACCCAAATCTCAGTTACTACATCTATATGCGTTTGCAATCATTTTTGTTACATAAAGTAGTAGTACAATCAGATTACAGTACGTTAACAAAATAGTCAAGTGAAAAATTGTTAAAATCAGGGGTATTATGTAATCTTACATTTTTACAATATTTAAGAAATAGTGAGTACAATGCGTTAAACGAAAAAAATCAGGGATGTAAGCGAAACGCCACATCCCTGGTTCATAATTCGTTAAGATTAATTATATCCTTGTGGTGGTGGTCCGTTGTAATAATCGTACATGGCGCGTTTCTTTTTGTCACTCAGCACACCGTATGCCTCAGTGACTTGCTTAAAGCGTTCAGCGGCCAGTGCATCACCTGCGTTTAAATCTGGATGATACTTACGCACCAACAGTTTATACGCTTTTCGAATCTCATCATCTGTCGCCGTGCGAGAAATTTCAAGCACATCATAATAATTACGGTGGGTCATTAACCATCTCCGCGTGATTACAACGCAAAAGCGTGAATATCATCAGTATAAACGATATCATGACACGCTGTCGACATATCAATACAATTACGGCTGTTCCATCCACGTCACATCCGCACATTGCCCAACGCACCACAACTCATAGCGTTCACGCATCGAACTCGGTAATACCAATAATTTCATGCGATCATCTGATCGCCGTGTTGACGTTCCTATTGGTACAATTACAAGATTTTGGTGCGCTTGATTGAATTTTGTAGCATCACCTTGCCACATCCGCACTCCACTCTGATGGAGTAAAAAAACACCTAAATCGCTCCGACGCATAGCCTCAGGCACATACAACTCGATATCAGCTGAAGGTTTACGTTGGGCAAGCTGTTGCACAAACCGCACATCATTTGTTGCGGTGGTATCAAATCGTGATTGCGTCCGTGGATGTGCCTGCCACGAGGAATACTGCGAAGCACTCCAACCGGCATTACCAATTAATGCCACAATTAGGATTACACTCCGCCAACGTACCGGCATTACATGTGTTATACGATAAGCGCCAGCCGCAACAATAATTACAATCGGCACAATAGATTCTACGGTACGCAAGGCATGTGGAGCATCGACACTCAACACACCTGACAACAGTCCTATCCCGAGCCAGCCAAGTAACCATACCAACCACGGCCGGTGCTGCGTCCACAACCACATCATCCCAACAATAAACGACAACGCTTCAACGAAGTTGAGTTGCGGCGCACCTAGATTAAAATGACGTGGGTTCCGATCGCCAGCAACAAACAACATGCCGATATACGCGTGTACATTCTCAAACAAAGCTATCCAAACCGGTAGACCGCGAATGTGCGCATCAGACATGATGGATGTCACCCCAATCCGACGCATGTAATTATCGGGCTGTGTCAGTGCGTACCAAAGAATCGGAGATGCAATCAGTAGCGTCACACCGGCATAGATTACCAGTGCCGGCAACACACTTCGCCAGCTCCACCGCCGTTGCCACAAAACCAAAAAAATAGTCAAGGCCACTACAAACGGCATCAGTCGGGCTGAATGGTAGACCATCAACATCAGTCCAGTTGCAATGCCTGCGCAAACTGCTAATGCAATCGGCCATTTCGCCTGGGGAATACGCAACCACGCACCAACCGCAATCATGGTTAACAACGGACCCATCGTTGCTGGAAAGCCAATTCGACTTAAGCCAACGTGCCAAAGCAACGTGGCCAATAACACACTTGCCCACAAGGCAAACATTGCGCCCAAATGAGGACGGAGCATCCAGAACATGGCAAGCACACTTATCGTGCCGACCACCGCCGCGCTAATACGGATACTCCATGCACTTGCATCAAACAGTGCGATGGGGATTGCCGATACATAAAAGTAACCCGCAGGCAGATTTGCCAGAGGACTGTAGACCATCCATTCACCGGCAAGAATACGCCAGGCCAATCCACCATGGCGCGCCTCATCACGGAATAACCCAGTGGGATAGTCATTAAGCCAGGCAATACGTAACAATCCCGCTACTGCAAGGGCTACTGCCAATACAAAAAGGCTTTTTAGTGGCGTGAGTGACATACGATCAGGCCAATCAAGTGGTGGCCATGAGGTCGACACAGACCACACCGCAATCAACAGCACCACGCCAAGCCAACCAAACCCCAATTGCCAGAGTGTAATAACCAATGCGAACCCAACAAGTGATTGTATGGGAGAGAGAGATACACGTCGGTATGGTAATAACAGCAAGACGGAGGTCATCAACCATAAGTAACCAAGCAGATTCCACTGGTTAGGGACTGCGTAGGCAACCGCATATGGAAATGCCATCCACGTGCCGATTATTACCAACGCAGGAATGACCACAAACCACTGTGACCAGCGTCGTGAAACCCCAATCAAGAGCATCCACAGCCATAAACCTGCCACAAAGAGAAAACGCATCCCATCAATCTGCAGCGGTTTTGTCTGTGTGAGCGAAACTGCGCTAACTGCCAAGCCAAGATCGCGTCGCTCCGAGAGAATCGGACCAGTCACTGTATATGTCAGCATTGTATATTGCTCAAAGTGCGAGACGGGCATGGCTAACAACGAGATCGTTCGCCAACCAGGACGAAGCGGGAATGACGTCGAGGTTGTATCGGATGTGACCACTACTTGCATCGGTGGTTGCTCAAGAGCTCGTGCAGTATGCAGCGTCATTCGAACTATCATGGGGGTCACATGCACCGTTTGAGGCAACCGAATGACACCTTGCATCGGTGCCCAGCGCAACGCTCGCCCTTGTTGCGGGTCATCGTTTTCGTATTCGAGTTGATCGATATATGGCCACACCTGTGCAAACGAAGTATCTGTTACAAGCGCAGTGTGTTGATTGAGTGGTGTAAACCAAAACACCACTCCTTGGAAACAGAGCAAGGCGCACGTTACAACCAACCAGACGCGCAGTTGAGATGAATGCGTGGTCATTTGACCTCTTCATGAACATTTACACAGTAACTATTATATCGTGCGCATGAATGATTTTGTCGAGCGCATTGAACTCCTACGGTATAATGGCGCAGAACGGATATCACAACGGAGTGCGACATGGCAAATTCAATTTTAATTTTTGGCGCTCACCCAGACGATTGTGAATTTACTGCAGCGGGCACCGCAGCCTTGTGGGCTGCACGTGGCGATCGCGTCTGTTTTGTGTCAGTAACGAATGGCGATGCAGGCCATGAAATGGGTGGAGGACGGCTCGCCCAACGCCGCTATGCTGAGGCACTTGCCGCCGGTGCAGTAATTGGCATCGAGTATATCATCATGGATAACCACGATGGCGAGTTGTTGCCGACGCTAGCCGTGCGCCACCAAATTATTGACTTAATTCGTACATTTAAGCCTGATTTGATTCTCTCGCCACGTCCCAATGACTATCACCCTGACCATCGATACACAGCGCAAGTCATCCAAGACGCCGCCTACATGGTCACAGTGCCGAATGTACGGGCCGGCGTCGAAAACTTGATGTACAACCCGATTATTGCCTACGTCAGCGACACCTTCATGAAGCCATATCCGTTCAGCCCGAGTGTCGTCGTTGACATCGACAGCACCGTCGAACACAAAGTCGACATGCTCGATCGCCACGTCTCACAAGTATACGAGTGGTTGCCATGGAACGGCGGCTACCTCCATGAAGTACCAGCAACACCACGCGAGCGGCGTACTTGGTTGCGTGCACGACTCGATTATCGACTGCGGCGCGATGCTGATCGCTATCGTAACTTGTTGATTGCGCATTATGGTAACGAGCGTGGTCAAAAAGTCACCTATGCTGAGGCGTTTGAGGGGTGCGAATACGGCGCACCATTAGATGCCGCCGCCATACAACGCTTTTTCAAGTTCTAAAAACAGACGCGCGCAGGAGGAAAACTCCTGCGCGCTGTCAAATATCCATTCCTAAAACGCCTGCCATTCACCTTTGAGTTGGCGCTCGCCAACTGCAATTCGTTGGGCTAACCGCAATGCACCTACGGCCGGATCATCGACGAGTTGCATGGCGACTGATAACCCGTGTGTTGCCAAATGATCGACTAAGGCGCGTTGGAGTGGTTCACCACGCACAATCATACTCCCAGCCAACGCCAACGGGAGCGGTCGAGGTAAGTCTAATTGTTTGGCCACTGCAATTACACTTCGTGCCAGCTCAAAACCGGCTTGTTGCACAATTTGCATGGCCACCGCATCGTGCTCAGCCGCAATTTGCATGATAACAGGACCGACATCACCGAGCAACGGCCGAGGGTCGCTGACCCCGTACAGGTATGTAATAAAATCCTCGGGCAACTGCAGTTGCCAATGATTGAGTAGTGCCGGGAGCAACGCCGTGCGCGGCCCACGACCATCAGCCGCACATGCTGCAGCACGGAGCGCCATAATTGCCAAATCATGGCCACTGCCCTCGTCACCGAACAAATAGCCCCATCCACCGGCACGGCGCATATAGCCGTTTGCATCACGACCGACGGCAATCGACCCTGTGCCACAAATGACGCCGATACCAATACCATCCGTGGTGCCGGCAGCGATCACCAACCAGCCGTCATTCGCAATGAGCAAATCATCGGCAATGCCACGATTGCGCACCCAAGAGCTGACCATTTGCTCGTCCTCGGGGCGACTTACACCAGCAATACCGGCACACATTGCCTGGACTTTTTGGCGTGGGATACCAGCATCAATGAATGCCTGGGCGATTGCACGATCTAATTCAGCAAACGCGGCTGATGAATCATGCGCATAAAAATTACTGCCACGCTGACGGCTGCGTCCCAAAATCGCACCCGTATCAGCATCTCCGAGCAATGCCACTGTTTTGGTTGCACCGCCATCAATCCCTAACACCAAACGTTGTTGACTATTGCTCATACATTCACACAGTCATCACAACATGATGACTCATACTTTGGAAGAAAAATTCACTCTAGGCGGGCTCACTGTTACGGTCGTAAGGGACAATGTTATCCCACTCATCGCCACGCGAGCGTGCGACCACCGCAATTACCTCTTCGGTATCGCTGAGATTATACACCTCGTGTGGTACGCCCGGTTCAATAAAGATAAAATCACCTGCCTCATTGTCGATGATAGTGCGCAAACCAGGACCATAGGCATGGCGAACCTTGCCTTGGAGAATGTACAACATCACCTCGAAATCGACATGGATGTGGGCATATGCAACTGCGCCAGGGGGCACACGTGCAACATTCATCGACAAGTTCTTGGCGCTGGTGTTTTTGCTGGACATGCCCAACTTGTAGCGGATGCCGTTCCACCCGCGATCACCACCACCACCACGAATGACCGAGATGCCATCATTGCCTTCAACTTGCAATTGCATTTCTGGAGTAACGCCTGAACCCTGCATGTTTGATGTCATGGCCACCCTCTCGTAACTGTTGCGATTCAATCAACGTGATATAGCAGTAAGTATACGTCAGATTACCCCAATAAACCATAATGCAGGTCTATCGGGCGTTGATAGGCATCGACTGTACCACTCAACACCTCGTCCAGCGAGACTGCACGTCCTGCCATGTTTGATTCGAGAATGGCGTAAGCCGCGGCCAAATCGCGCAGCCCCTCGATACCACTCGTCTCTGGATCAGTGCCGTGCTCAATCGCTGTCAACCAGTCATATTGCGAAATCGCCGCTGCGTCGCGCAACCCATGTGGGAAGAAATGCTGGCGCTCAGCATCGGACATATCACGCTCAAAACGTGCCACCAACGACTCACGCGTACCATCAGCATGCACCAATTTATCACCACGTATGGCTGCCTTGGTGCCAACAAACGCTGGCGCACCCTCGATGGTGACTGCTTCACTTTGGCCAGCCCATGACCACCACAACTGCCCCATGGCACGATTGACAAAACGTACCGTTGCCATGTAGGTGTCATCGACATCGGCGCTGACGCGCATCACACTGCCATCAGGATTGGTATGCGTACGCTCAGTCACAAATGTCTCAGCCATGGCAGTCACACTAGCAACCTCGCCCATGACATAGCGCATCCAGTCCATCTGATGGACGCCGATATCAATACTACCACCACCACCACCGCGTAGTTTTTGGTGACGCCACGGCGTCTCGGCAACTATCCGGGCAGGCGACCACAAGCCACCCAAAATTCCCATCACGGCAAATTGCGGCGTGCCAATCAGCCCGTGTTTGACAGCCCAATGCTGCGCACGCACCAGCGCCATTTGGCGCACATTCTCGAATACGCCTAGCGTCAGCCCTTGTTTTTTTGCCAAATCAACCATCATCTGACCAGCACGCACACTAATTGCCAACGGCTTTTGGGATAACAGGTGCTTACCAGCAGACAGCGCAATGCTCGCCACATCATGATGCACTGCCAGCGTCGTAAAGTCATTTACTGCGTCAACGACACCGCTGGAAATCATGTCGCGGTAATCAGTAAAAATCTGTACATCGCCGTCATGAATGTCGCTGATATATGTGTGCGGCGCGGCTAACGGATCACCCGTAGCCGGATCAAGCACAGGTGGTCGTGGTTTTGGCCCCTCACCACGTTTGCGGAACATGAGGGCATCTTGAGGATTACGGGCACACAACGCAGTAATGCGGAAATTGTCCATGCCAAGCTCGCGAAGCCGCATATACCCCTGCAAATGGGCATTCAAAATACGCCCACAGCCGACAATACCGATCCGAATCATCTTAGCCTCCTCGCACCATGGCGTGCGGTGGCAACGGCAACGATACCGTCATGTTGGTATTTGCTGAGATTAATCCGGCCTCAAGGACCTCTTGGGCCATCAACGCCACCTCACCACTACACAACTCCAACAACGGCACCTCTTGACGAATCACCGCCACGAAGTGCTCTAGTGCATGTCGATAGCCAGGAGCAATTTTGGGGACACGCACCTGCACGCCTAAGTCATTCTCGGCATCGCTAAAATAGAGCTTGCCTTGACTGGCTTTGAGCGTACCCTTGTCACCATATATAATCGGCTCGTATGACGTCATATGACCGATTTGCGTCCATGAGGCTGTTGATGTCGAAATCGCATTCTGATGCTGCATAATCATGACTGCGTTATCCTCGGCAGGCAAATCAGTTTTGCGCAGGCGCCCGGCAACTGCGGTCACTCGTGAGGGCATACCGACCAGCATGCAATCAAGCGCCGCCCCATAACAACAGTAGTCCATGAATGCACCAGCACCGTTAAGCGTTGGGTCGTACAACCAGCCGACGAAATGTGGCGAACAACCGAGCTCACGTGGGCCACAGTGGGCAGCACGATAATTGACAGAGAAGACATTGCCAACCTTGCCTCGTTTGGTCAACGCAATAGCGTGCTGCACATCGGCACGCCAGGCAAAAGGCCAATTGACCATCATCACCACACCAGCTGATTTGGCTGCTTGATACATAGCAAGCGCGCCAGCGTAGGTCGAGGCCATCGGCTTTTCGGTCATAATATGTAAACCACGCTTGGCAGCGGCAATGGCAGCATCGACACCAGTCATGTTATCGCCCATGACCAAAACAGCATCGAGTTCGGTTTTGTTGAGTAACTCGAGATAATCAGCAAACACCTTTTTGATGCCGGCATTAGTGGCAGCAGTGCGCAGCTCCTCACTTGGATCGGCGGCAGCCACAATCTGCATATCTGCGACTTCGTGCGCATGACGAAGTACATCCCACACATGGTCATGCGTCATCCCAAGAATACCGATTCGCAATGCTTTTGACATGATACTGATGCTCCTTTGCAACAATAGACTATGTGTGCATTATACCGAGAGAATATGAGTTGCGCACAATTACGCCGACTGATGTCGCGGCAAGCGACTTGCAATAAACCACGCCACACACATCATCCAAATGCCTGCCACAGTAAATGAAAAGGTATACCCTTGCCAGGCAACCAGCTGACCACCAATAGTGGCACCAACCACCCCACCGAGTGCCGCAATCGTGTGATACATGCCTGCGAGTCGACCACGGCGTTGGCGCAAGCCCATCTCGGTTGCCACGAGCAAAGCAGGCGTCTCGTAGCTTGAGAATGTCAACGAACGAATCATCTGCAACGGCACAATACCCCATGTTGATGCGACAAACTGATAAAGTATGTAGATAATGCCCTGACCGGTTAAACCGGCCATTAACAGCGGGCGACGCCCCCACCGATCAGCGAGCAACCCCGCAATCGTCAACGCGGGAACCTCACCGAGTGCGGCAAGTGCCCATAACGCGCTAATCGAGCTTTGCGAGTATTCCAGCGTTTTCATGAACGCCGGCCACTGCCAGGCAACTGCCCCCATGCCATAAAACCATGTGAAGACCACCACAAAAAAGGCAATCGTAGCACCCCGCGAGAATTGAGGATTCGCTGGAGGCATGGGTTGCGCAGATGGCACGACAGTTATGTCATCTACTGGTTTCGCCACCTCGTTGATGCCAAATGTCGCAAGACAGCCGAGCGCTTGCATGATACTTGCTAACAAAATGGGAGCCCACAGGCCAAATGCATCAGCAATAAATCCACCACCGACAGCGGTGATTGCAAACGCCAATGAACCAGTCGTACGGAAAAAGCCGAGCACACGCCCCCGTGAACTTGCATCCTCGATTAAATCGCCGGCGAGTGCCAGACTACCTGCATTAAACCCTGCACCAGCGATGCCGAGCAACAATTGGGCAATCATCACCACCCAGACTGTTTGGGTGAGTGAAATAGTTAGTAATGCGAGTGATGAAATGATAAGCGCAATAAAAATAATCGGACGGCGCCGGCCAATTTGATCAGAACGCACACCCCATAAATACGGCGCTATTAGTGATCCTAATTGCGACGCGGCGAACATGAGTCCAACTAATGCGGGGCCAGCACCAAGAGCACCAAAATGATTGACCATTAACGGCACTGTCAGGCCGTTCGCAGCAAAAAGACCAGCCTGACTCAGCGCCAAAAAACGCAATGAACGTCGATTGGCTAACGACATGAGTGCCATGCAAAAACCTCTTGTCCCCAGGTGAATGTGCGATGCCCCATAGTACCACAGACTCTCCTGAGCTATTGTGGCACAGGATGCCACAACACAGCTGATAAATTGACGTGCAATTCAGCTAGCATAGGAACATTTTCGGCTAGCAAGCGGTCGTACTGTTCATAGGCATTGGGTGACGTGATACGCCCAGTGGCGGAGACCACGCGCCACCATGGAATGAGCTGGGTTGCAGGCGTTTGAGCGAGAGCCCAACCAACCCCACGCGCACCACGTGGAACTGGCACAACGCGTGCAATCGTGCCATAGGTTGTCACACGACCGAATGGAATTTGAGCGACAATTTCGTAGACAGGAGTGTATTGGTTACGCATTTCCTAGCCTCCATGGTACAATGACAGCGGTGTTTTTCACCGGTTGGAGTAGCAATACATGGCATCAAAATCATCACATAGATCTCGTGGCCGCAATCAGGCTGTTGATAAAAGCTCATATCCAATTAGTAAGCGTCGTCGCAAACAGGTCGTCAAACCATCAATCATTCCGCGGTTGCTGGTCGGTTGTTTATCGACATTTGTCCTTATCGGGTTCGTTGGCATCGCCTTGGCGTTTGTGGCGTACTCTTCACTGACGGCCTCGTTAATTCCTCGTCTCGAAAGCATCAAAGGTCGCACTTCGTTTGAGACGAGCCGTTTATACGACCGCAATGGCCAAGTGTTATACGAGTTTTTTGGCGACGGCAAACGCACCAAAGTGCCGTTACAACGCATCTCACCAAACCTCATTAACGGCACAATTTCGATTGAAGATAAAACATTCTATACCAACCCAGGTGTCGACTACGTCGGTATTGCCCGTGGATTATTTGGCAGTCTGACTGCCGGGTCAATTGTTGGTGGTGGATCAACCATCTCACAACAAGTTATCAAACAGGTCGTTCTTACCGAACAAGAGCGTGCATTTGATCTCGAGACGCGTGTCCGACGTAAAATCGTCGAAATCGTGCTGGCACAAGAGATGTCAAACCAGTACAGCAAAGATGAGATTCTTGAGCTGTACCTCAATGAGGTCTACTACGGCAATCTCGCCTACGGCATTGAGGCCGCATCTAACACATATTTCAAAACAACTGCCGCCAACTTGACGCTCCATCAATCAGCGTTTTTGGCAGGTATGCCACAGCTTCCTAATGTGTATGACCCATACTTACACACCAGCAACAACATTATCCCCGGCATCACGTTACAAAAAGGCTGGCTCAAACCCGGTTATGACCTCGGCGATAATACGAGTTTGCCCAAATGGCGTCAGATTGCCGTGTTACGTCAGATGGTCGAGAACGGCTACGTGACCGAAGCCGAAGCAGTCGCAGCGGCCCGTGAAGATTTAGTCTTTGCTGGCCCCGAAGTGCCAATTAATGCGCCACACTTCGTCTTTTATGTGCGTAAACTGCTTGAAGCTGAATACGGCGCCCAATTTGCCACGCTCGGCTACTCAATTTACACTACCATCGATCTAGACCTACAACGTGCGACTCAACGCTTCGCGACAGAGCGCATCGGCGAGCTCCAAGAGCGCAACATTAATAACGCGGCAGTCGTGGTGATGCAACCAAACTCCGGGCAAATCTTGGCCATGGTTGGCAGTGTCGACTATAACAAGGTCATCCCTACGAACAACGCGGAATACGAAGGCAACGTGCTTGATGGCCAAGTCAACGTCGCCACAAGCCTCCGTCAACCTGGATCAGCGCTCAAACCGTTCACGTTCCTCTCGGCCATGGAACGTGGCTTAACTCCAGCGACGGTCTTTTGGGATATCAAAAGAAGCTACCCATCTATTGATGACCAAAAGTACGAACCAAATAACTACAACGGCAAGTTCAACGGTCCGTTGCGCATGCGCCAAGCACTAGCCAATTCGTTGAATATGCCTGCCATCGAGGCACTACGCTACGCAGGCGTCGGACATACAATTGGGCTATTGCAACGCGCAGGATTGTCATCGTTCCAACGTGGCGAAGGGTTCTATGGTCTCGCACTGACACTCGGTGGTGGCGAGGTCACTCCGCTTGAGTTGACGGCCGCCTACAACACACTGGCGAGTGAAGGGCGCTATTTCGCTCCTGAAGCTATTCTCAAAATTGTCGATAACCAAGGAACCGTGATTCTCGAGTACACGCGCCCGCAAGTCACAGCCAGCATTAACCCAGAACTCGTTAGCATCATTGTTGACATGATGAGCGATGATAATGCGCGTCAGGCAATTTGGGGATTGAACAGTCCACTCAAACTGAGTCGTCCTGCAGCCGTCAAAACAGGTACGTCCAACGACTGGCGTGACGCCTGGGCACTCGGGTTCACACCGTACGTGACTGTCGGCGTCTGGACGGGTAATAACAACAACGAACCCACAGCTAAAGTCGAAAGTTTGACTGGTGGCGGTATTATTTGGCGCAATGTGATGGAATACATGTTCAACGAGAGGCGCTTTGAACCGTTGCTCGCAGAGCCGTTTAATAATCGACTTGTGCTGAACTTCTCACGGCCGGCCGGTGTACAAGAGCGGCCTATTTGTCCGCTCCCGGGTGCTTTTAACAACCGCAACACCGAGTTGTTTACCCGCACCATGAACACGAACCCCGTACCAGGTCCAGCCCGAGATAACGCCACTTCAATAGACTTGACCGTACAAGCGCCAGCTGAACTGACTGACGACCCATGTGCTGGACTGATGCAGAAGACACAAGTGGTTAAGTTGGTCGATTCTCTGCCGCTGTCAGGAGTAATCACCGATACTGCGGTCATCACGACCAATGTGTGTCTCCCTACTGACGGTGTATCAATCCCACAAGACCGTATTGTCGAGGGGGTAACTTGGATTCTGCCACCCGATGAACCTGACATTCTCACCGACTATGCGTGGGAGGTGGTGCCCAATATTGAGACGCTCCAACCACCGATTTTGCCGTTCGATGCCAAGATGATTCCTGCATGCACGAATGAGATGCTTACCGCATTCGGCCCACCTGTTGAGGGGGCGATTCGTATGCCAAACCTACAGCGACTTGATGCACAGGCGGCGGTAGATACACTCACAGCCCTCGGCATTGATCCGACACTAATTTATGTCGACCTACAAACACGTGAACGCATTCCAGATGTGTTTGATCAATATGCGCCTAATCAGGTGATAAGCACGATGCCAGGGGCTGATGCGTGGATACTGCCAGGTCAGGCAGTGATTATTGGAGCACGTGCGCCGTAATTGTCACACGATCACAGCACGAATTTCGTCGATTAATTGCGCATGCAGTTGTGGGTGATGACCAGCACTCACTGCGGCATGCGCAATACTTTGCCACCACGGCGTGTGTGCAGTCACATCGATGCGCCAGCGCGTAAGCACAGCAACCGTCGCTGGATAGGTATCAACCAACCAGACAACCGAGGCACGCTCATCAATGGGCATGCTCGGTGATGTGTGACGAAGTTGCAGGGTGCCGGCCTGTGCAAGAATGGTGTGGGCGGCACCACCAGACACAGCGGAGCGCCACGATTCGGGAGTGGCATCAAGCACCTCATTAAACCATGATGTAAGATCTGGTTCGCCAGCAGTCGGTTTTTTTAGGGGGAAATCAGAGCCAAACAACACTTTATCGGGCACCACCATCATCGCCATCTGCACCATAGTCGCCGTGTCGGGGTAGGTCAGCCACGAGGCAGCAGTGTCGTAGTAGACGTTGCGTAGCACACGGCGCACACTAGGAATTTGCTCATAAAACCACAATCCACCACCCCAATGCGCCAAAATAATCGTCAGCTCAGGGAACCGCGCTGCCAGCTCATAATAGGCCCACATCGGCTGATCGACTTTGCCGGGGTAGGCAGAACCAACCGGTTCGTTCACATGAAAGAGCATAGGCAGGCGATGCATTGCACAGTACTCAGCACAGCGCAAAAACGCTGGACTGCGCAACGAAAACTGCTGCGCCACCGGGTTCAGCTCGCCGACGCCACACATGCCTCCAGCCACACAACGGGCAATCTCGTCGATAGCGCCAGGATGATTTGGTTGAATCATGGCAAAGGCACGTAACCGTTGCGGATTATGCCGCATCGCCGCTAGGACGGTGTCGTTTTGGCTGACACAGTTGGCCATCTGCACCACATATTCACCTTGCCATACACACATATCGATGCCAGCCGAATCCATGGACCCAATCACGCGGCCTACATCGGCATAGCCTTGGACCCGTGATTCGTGGTACAACGCAGATTGCCATGGCTCATCAAACCACGTTGGTAGTGCAGGAAGGTAATGTTGGTGAATGTCAATGATCAGTGGGGGCGTTTGCATGCTGCACCACCAATGTACGAATGCGGGCGTAGACGTGCTCCCAGGTCATGGTGGAAAGCACTTTATCGTGGCCGTTTTGGGCAAAAGAACGGGCCAATGGAGGATTGTGCAACAGCGTCTTAATGGCATCAGCAAGGCGCTCGACATTATCGAACTCAACGAGCAATCCGTCGTGGTTATGGTCAATCACGTCGGGAATTCCACCTGCATCAGCACCAATAACGGGCAACATGTTGACCCAGGCCTCGAGGAACACGATGCCAAACGAATCGGTCCGCGACGGCATCACAAAGAGACTAGCTGCCGCATAAGCGTCACGCTTTTCGGCATCAGATGCATAGGCAAGCACATGAATACGCGCCCGCATTTCCTGGGGAAGCTGATTCATGTAATCCGTAAAATGACTCAGCGGCGCACCAATCAAGACCAACTCAGCCTCTTCACCTGTCTGCCACAACTGTTGCATCGCCTGTACTGTCGTGATGGTACCTTTGTCACGTGCCATGGCACCGACCTGAAGCACAATTGGCGCAGTGATGTTGTGCCGTTGGCGAAAAGCCACCGCGTCGCCATGTTGGAGATGAATCGGAGTCACACCGGCGCCAACCACATGCATACGCTGAGCATCAATGCCCTGACCCTGCAAAAAGTCCTTTTCACGCGTGGTCATTGTCAACACCGCCTGACTGCGTCGGAGCAGATCAAGCTGTTGGGGCATACTGTAATAGCGCACAAAAGCAGGGTCGCGCACCTCGCCAAGATGAATGAACGGCGTCATGATAACAGGAATGTGGTGCGCAACTGCCAGATCCACAATTGGATGTACGAGGCTGTCGAGGGTCACATTCGTCACATGAATGACGTCGATATCAGCGATATGTGTTGTAAGCCAATCAACCATGGCAGGAGATTTAGGGGTGAGTGCAGCGAGCCAACGTACCCACGCCACAGGAGCACCAATACGCCCCAGCTCGACGAGCAGACGGCGCAGGACGGGGTAAATGAGAGGATGCCTGCCGAGGCGCACCACGGGGAATCGGTGAATGTGACAGCCATGATCAAACTCGTAAGGCACATCAATCTCGCGCCGCCCAGCCTGCCAGAACGCCTCGAGGTCGTAGACGGTGGTTGTCAGCACCGTGACCGTATGACCCTCAGCGGCGAGACGGCGACCAATCTCGACAAAATACTGTACTGAACCACTCGAAACCGGATGATAGAGTTGCACGACATGAACGATGTGCATTGACGTTTATTGCCCCCACGATATCCCTGAGTCACCATCGAAATGCT
>Ga0315902_10004358_pt1 | contig 20504 bp, 21 predicted proteins | sample LakEriMetagenome_9_FD_203523 | JGI IMG/M metagenome (GOLD analysis project Ga0315902, IMG submission 203523) | Freshwater fungal communities from buoy surface, Lake Erie, Ohio, United States - Buoy 12 MA117 | ecosystem: Environmental > Aquatic > Freshwater > Lake > Lake biofilm | place: USA... | reverse complement strand
AGTGAGTTAAAGTGGAAGCAACTTGGAGTTCTTGGAACTCTTAATGACTCTCAGCTCCCATTTTTCATTCAATGGATGTCTAGTGATCACCCATCAACAGATGGCAAGGCAGTTGCTGAGATTGTAGAAATTGAGATTTCCGGTGATGAAAAGACAATTGAAGAGTGGCTTGGCTCAGACCTATCAAAAGCTTTCGATGGTGTTGAAATTCAGTGGGTTGACCCAGCGGTAAATGATGGAGAAACCGGACTTGTAGCAGTTCACCTAGCAACGCCTAATGGCGTTGTACGCTTGGACTAAAATGAATGTCTCGACCCTTGATATCCAAGGGTTACTGTATTTCGAGCCACCTCGCTTTGAGGATGGCCGGGGATTTCTATATGAACGCTACAACCCGTCAACTCTTAGTAAATTAGGAGTCCAATTCATCCAGCAGAACGTCTCAGTCTCAAATCAAGGCGTTATTAGGGGCATGCATTGGCAATATCCGCCTCATGCACAGGGCAAACTTGTCACTTGCCTTAATGGAGAAATTTACGATGTAGCTCTGGATATTCGCTTAAACAGTCCAAATTTCGGAAAGCATACGGCCGTAAAGTTATCGGGCAAACAAGGTAATTCATTATGGATTCCAAAAGGTTTCGCTCATGGTTTCCAAGCCCTAACAAGCGATGTAGTTGTAACATACTCAGTAGACGCTGCGTTTGCCCCAGATTACGCCAGCGAACTGAATCCCCTCGGTGAAGAACTTGGAATTAAATGGCCAATCACATCCTCAATTCTGAGCGAAAAGGATAGAAATGCAGCACCACTCAGCTCGCTTGATCGCTCAAAACTATTTAACTAACAACTCATGAACTATCTGGTCACGGGCGGTGCTGGCTTTATTGGGAGCCATTTGGTGGAGTTATTACTTAAGACCAACTCAAGGGTTTTAGTTCTAGATAAATTGACATATGCGAGCACACAGTGGACTCCACCAGATGAAAATCCCAATTTTAAGTTCATTAAATTAGATATTACAGATCGAAGTGTGCTCCTAGAAAATACTCAAAGCATCAAGTCATTTCTAGGGGAAGAATTCTCAATTTTTCATCTAGCAGCAGAATCCCACGTAGATCGGTCCATTAATTCTGCCGACGAATTTATAAATACTAATGTTTTAGGAACGCAGATAATGCTCGATTTCGCAAAGAAATTTAAAACTACTCGATTTTTGCACATCAGCACCGATGAAGTTTATGGCTCTCTCGAAATAGGAGAGGCAACTGAATCATCTCCTCTCAACCCCTCGTCAGCCTACTCAGCTTCTAAGGCAGCAAGTGACTTAGTGGCGCTTGCTCACCATAAGACTTTTGGCACTGACGTTATTGTCACTCGTTGTGTTAATAATTACGGTCCGAGACAAAGTCTGGAAAAATTCATACCCAGAATTATTTCAAGGGCCCTAAAAGGCCTACCGATTCCCATCTACGGAACGGGAGTAAATATCCGTGAGTGGATATTTGTGGAAGACCACTGCAAGATTCTATTGATGCTGATGGGTGACGGTAGAAGTGGTCAGATTTATAACATAGGAAGTGGTGAAAGAAGATCCAATCTCGAGATTGCCAATCTACTATTGAATGCTTTGCACGTACCGGCCAAAATAGATCATGTGAACGACCGCCTCGGGCATGACTTTAGATATGCGCTTAACTCATCCCTAATAGGTAGATACTTAGTAAAACATCCACTTGTTTCTTTAGAGCAAGGTTTAAAAAACACAATCGCGTACTATGAAGAGTACAGTAAATCTGAAGAGTTCGAAAGAGAGTTCACGCTGATGGAGAGTTCATATGCCCGCTAAAGGCATAATCCTGGCCGGAGGACACGGAACTCGCCTATTTCCCCTTACTGCTGTTACAAGCAAACAACTCTTGCCGGTTTATGACAAGCCCATGATTTATTACCCTTTAGCGAACCTCATGAGCGCGGGCATTAGGGAGATTCTTATTATCACTTCCCCAGAATCAAGAAATCAATTCGAAGCACTTCTTGGAAATGGCTCACAATGGGGAATTCAAATAAGTTTTTGCACTCAAGAGAAGCCAGAAGGGATACCTCAAGCTTTTTTGCTTGCTGAAAAATTCCTTAGTGGCTCAAAAAGCGTTCTCATGCTTGGCGACAATGTCCTGGTGGGTTCAGGACTTGGCAGAAAACTTAGCCTGATCGCCAATGATCCAGGTTGCCATATTTTTGCCTATGAGGTTGAAGACCCTACTAAATATGGCAACATCAGATTTCGCAAAGATGGATCCGTAAGAGATGTCGTAGAGAAACCAAAAAAGCCTTTTAGTAGGTTTGCAGTTCCAGGACTCTATTTCTTTGATGAGACTGCTCCTGATCAAGCAAAGGTTCTAAAGAAATCTAAGCGAGGCGAGTTCGAAGTAACCGACTTAATCAACAATTATGCGAAAAAAGACTCCCTTAAGGTAAGCCAGCTCTCACGCGGCACAGTGTGGATTGATACTGGCAATGCAAGAGACCTTGCGCTCGCCGCCGAATACATAAGAGTCCTGCAGCAAAGACAAGGAACCTATATTGCGTGTTTAGAGGAAATCGCCCTTCGGGCGGGTTGGATTGACGAAAAAACACTGCAAGAATTTCAGCCAAGAATTAAGTCAGAATACGCAAACTACGTTCGAAGTTTAAGAAAACAAGATGTAGTAAGAGAAGTCGAAGCATTATGACGCCTGGCAAGCTTTGTGTTATTGGTGGTAACAGCTTCATCGGAAAGAACTTGGAGGCGGATATCAAATTAACTAGGTCCGATTGCGACCTTCTAGATTTAGAATCCACCAAACAAGCTCTGAAGAGAGCAAAACCAGACTCAATTATTAATTGTGCGGCAAAGCATGGATCCGTAAAAGAAATGTCGCATAATCAAGTGGGATATTTAGAAGAAAACATCAAGATTAATATGAATGTCCTCAAGGCAGCACATGAGCTCGACATACACAATGTCCTTCTACTGGGTTCAGTATCAAGTTTTCCATTCGACAATAGAGAGATAATTACGGAGAAAGATTTTTATTTGGGTCCAGTAAATGAAGTGAATTTTGGCTATAACTCAGCAAAGAGATACATTGTTGACTTGGCAAAAACATATCAAATGGATCACGACAGAAATTTCAAAGTCGCGCATCTCGGGAATATTTACGGCCCTTATATGAAATTTAGTGAAAATGCCACATTAGTAGGCAATCTGATTCATAGGATTTACAGAGCACGAGCGGCTGGTTCCGCTCTAGAGCTTTATGGCCACGGCACTGATATAAGATCACTAACATACATCAGTGATGTGCGGGAGATTTTGCCTTGGTTTTTATACAATAATTCACTCAAAAGTCACCTGATTGTCAGTTCTGGATTTGAAGTTAGTATCAAGAAATTGGCATCATTAATAGCCCAAATTATGGACTTCCGGGGAGAAGTCATGTTCTCAGGAGATGGAAATCTTGGTCAAAGAAAAGTTGCATCAAGTGAAGTCCTGAGATCTCTTCTGCCAAACTTTAGATTCACCCCATTGAGAGAGGGTCTAGTTTCGACTGTAGAATGGTTTCAACAAGAACAAGGCCGCCCTAGCTCAGTCGGTAGAGCGTCGCTCTCGTAAAGCGAAGGTCGCGGGTTCGATTCCCGCGGGCGGCTCAAAAGCTCTCTAAAAAAGATTGTAGATATCTGCGCATAGGGCAATCATATACAATCTTCTCAATGAAAAAAGATTGGCTTCGCATTAATAGTCTGGGTCCTTACAATCACACCAATTTCACCTTTCAAGGAAAGCAGTGCAGTCATGAAGGAGTTCTTAAGGGTCGAGAAGACTTTCTGAGAAATTTGGCTCTTGAAAAGTTAAGGTCATTTGAGATAGAGACCGGGAAAAATCGCAAAGACATTAAAGTCCTTGAAATAGGATCTTTTGATGGATTTATTTCAAGCTTTCTTTACCATAGGGGCTATCGGAGAGTTATAACGTTTGAAGGCCGTAGAAGAAACATTAAAAAAGGAAAAGCTCTTAGAAGGATTTTAGGTCAGCGAGATAGAGTGAAGCATTTTAAAGTGAATGCTGAGCGAATTCCAAAATTCATTTTATTTTTTTTGAGAAATAGGTTTGACTTCGTAATTTGTTTTGGACTTTTACACCACTTGCAGAATCCCAACAGACTACTTACGGCAATTTCAAAGATGCTTTCGCCCAATGGCTTAGTGTTGCTAGAAACTGTATCAATTGATGACTCAGTGTTTAACGATACATTTAGAGAGGCAGTAGAGTTAAAAGATATTTTGTATCGAGACGGTAACGAGTCAATAGGATTTTTAGCAATGAAACTCGAATCGGATTATTTTCCGGGAAGCACGATAGAGAACTCTTTTACCACTATACCAAGCAAAAGCGGGTTAAGACTCTTGCTCAAAGTGGCAGGTATGGAAGAGGCACAAAATATAGATGGTTGGGAGAAGGAACGTTCAACGGAGCAATTGGGGCACAGGAGAGCTGTTCACACATCTGTGTTACTGTGTCAAAAGCATAAAGAGTACGAAGCTATACAAAAGTATGGATTCAGTACTGACGCCATTGCAGATTATGAAGATACATTTTGTTTAAACCTGGTCGATATAAACAGGTTCGAAATGTTTAACCAACTGGAGAGTGATGAACAAAAAAAGGAATTTCTAAGTGGCTGGATCGTAGAGTCCGAAAATAGGAGAGAGAGAGAGATCCTTCAGAGTATTATGTATTCACCTAAATCAAAAGCATTGTTCGAAAGAGCAAAAATATGCTTGAAACAAAATCGTAGAGAGGAAGGTATACAAATACTCAAGTCGTTGGTCCAAAGTGATTTTTGTGAAGACTGGAGAACGACCTATCGAAGTTTATATTTGCTAGCTGCAATAAATAGACGAAGGTATCTTTACTATGCTAGGCGCTGTAACCCAAATTTTCCCAAAAGCACCTACGATAAATGTAAACGTTTCTACGGCGACTTGTGATCATAAATTAAGATACTTATTCATTGACTTATCAACTTCACCGGGTGGAACAATTTACTCGTCGAGCCACTCTCTGGGAGCGGGTAGAGGCTGGCTGGCAATTTAACTATCATCGAGGAACTATTACTTAACATACATCCGAAATGAACGATTACTTCTACTTCTCGGGCCTAGACTTGGATGCAATTCTGGATGCAACTTAGCTGCATATGGGCGGACAATCATGTACAACTATCCCTAGAGATATCAGTGGATTGAGTGATAAGGAAGACATTGAGTCAAGGGTAGATAGGGGGTCTGAGAACTCGTAAAGTGAAGGTCATGAGTTCGATTCTCATGGGCGGCTCAAGTTTATTATGCGTAAACTCAAATGCTAAATCTTTTTCGCGAAATAACCGCCGGGAGTCGGCGTGAAAGAAAATTTCTTCAAAATGGGAGCGCTGCTTCCGAAGTAATCTTCAAAAGCTCTGCTTTCACCAGGAAAACCCGGCATGGCGTATTCATCCAGGATGACAACAGTCTGATGGTTTAATGCTGGTTGATGATATAGATTGGAGTAATGCATTTTACGATTTCATAGTGAGGACAAAACTGTATGCAATATTTTTACCGGATAATGGAAAAGATGACTTGCGAATGAGGTTTGGAATAGTCAAATTGGACCACGAAAAAAATGATTTAAAAGGAGTAACCAAAAGATAAGAATACATAAAGTTCACATTCATTAATCTACTAAATGTAAGAAATATTTTATGATTCCAAAAACCTTGTATACCCGTATCCCTTAAATTTAGTTTATCCCCCAATCGTCCTTTGATCAAGCGGCCCAAATTCAGAATATGTGTATATTCGCCGACTTGAATTTCCTGAGTCAACACTCCGAAATTAAAAATAAGATATAGACCAAAGTAAATCAAAAGTGGTACTTTAGTTTTCGCACTATTACGATATGAAACTTCTTTTTTGGCCTCTTAGTCAGATGAGAATAATTTTGTTTACTTCTGCTATTTCAGTTAACCCCTTAAATCTCGCGATAAGAGTCATATAAAATGCTAATCATTCAAAAAGTCTACGAATTTATTCCCGACTATTTGAGTATAACCGACAGGAGAAATCGATGTTATGTAACAGTTGGCGCGTAATTCGTTGGCTAGTTGGCAAACTTTCGAGTATAAGCCGATTGTCGCAAAATGATCTTCTATAACAACCACATCTTGATAATTGGCAATAATTCTGAGATCAACGTCAAGTGGTTTGAGTCGCTCAATTAGAAGGTAGTCACAATTCTTGGAAAGTGCATAATCAATCGCATATTCAGTCGAACTTCCGTATGACAAAACTAGGGAATTTTGATGTCCAATTCTTCTTGTATCTGTCTGAATCCCGGGACCTTTTGGAATACGGACATAGCTTGGTAAATTGGTCGACAGACATTCAAGAAATAGAGAATCTAGGCCATCGGTGGTGCAAGGACAAAAAATATTTAAATTTGGCATACCCGATAAAATCCCCCAGTCTTCCAGCATATGATGAGTGGGGCCCAGAGGTCCGTTATCAAATCCAGTAGAAGTTCCAACTAGTGTGACAGGCAATTCGTGAAGGACGATGTCATTTCGGATTTGTTCAAGGGCTCTAATGCTTAGAAAGTTTGAGATTGTATATGCAAATGGTTTAAATCCGCTTTCTGCTAAACCCGCTGCAATGCCAACCAAGTTTTGCTCAGCTATTCCGACATTGTGATATCGATTTGGAAAGTCCTGCTGAATCTTTTCAACAAGATTTATCCCCATATCTGCTGTTAAAAACACGATATTCTGGTTAACAGACATTTCTTTATGGATCAATTCAATAAATCTATTCCTCATAATTGTTCCAATGCGACCTTGACTGCGGCGTCGTCAAGGGTTCTGTAGTGCCAAATGGCCTCGGATTCAGTAAATGACACGCCCTTTCCTTTTATTGTATTGCAGATTATTACGTGTGGTCTATCTCCTGGATTATTTCTGATTTTTTCCAATAAAGTAACAATTTCTACTAAGTCGTGGCCATTAATTTCTTTTACTTCTAGCCCAAATCCAAAAAAAGCGCCGGAGAGCTCACCAAAACTAATTACATTTTTCGTTTTTGTGATGCTACTAATTCCATTATTGTCAATAAGAAGTACGAGATTATTAAGTCTAAGTGTGCTTGCGTACATTAGTGCTTCCCAAATCGAACCCTCTTGGATTTCTCCATCTCCACAAATAACATATGTAAATGATTGAAAACCTAATGTTCGCTGCGCAATGGCATGTCCCACTCCTACGGAGAGTCCATGTCCAAGCGCACCAGTAGAATGTTCAACATATTCAACTCCATGAGAAACATGGCCCTGAAGAAGTGAACCAGGTTGATGGTAACTTAACACTTGATTTTGACTCATTAAACCAAAATGATACAAAGTAGAATATAGGGCGGCGGCCGCGTGCCCTTTGCTCAGAATTACCTTATCTCTCGAGGGAGACTTGGATTTAATCTTGGCTATGTCAATAACACTGTACACCCCAGTGAGTATTTCAATTGAAGAAAGTGAGCTACCAAGATGACTTGCTTGGCCTCTATGAATGATTTCAATGACAGTTCTACGTATATCCTTTGCTAACTCAGTTAGACTTTCTACATGCATGGTGGAAAGTCTACGTGATGAAAGGGAAACCTAATGGTCTCAAGGAAGTTAGACACCCCATTTTTTCCCGTGCTGACGAGCCCTTTTCTCATTCGAGAAAATGAAGAATAGCGAGATGAGAGACGTGAGTACCTATCATGATCGATTAATAGATGTGGTGAACTCAAATAGGCATCGGATAGATGAAGGAATAGACGTTCTAGTTGAAGAAATTATTTCTCGAGGAAGACATAAGAGGAATGTTTGGTTGATCGGAAACGGTGGCAGCGCGAGTACTGCAGAGCACTTCGAGACGGACTTAGCATTCATCAGACACAATAATCTTAGAGAACTACCGGCGATTACAGCCATAACTTCGAATTCAGCTCTAGTGACTGCGACGTCAAACGATATCTCATACGACGACATATTCCGCATTTTGCTCGAAAGAAAAGCAAATGAGGGAGATTTACTAGTTGTTATCTCTGCCTCAGGGAATTCCAAGAATCTAATTAACGCAATTCATTATTCAAAAAAGTTAGGCATCGCGACTTTCTCATTATTAGGGTTTGATGGAGGGAAAGCAAAGGAAATTTCTGATAACTCTCTAGTAGTTCTATCAAATATTGGAGAATATGGGATTGTGGAGGATATACATCTTTCAATTTGTCATGCTACCAGTGCTAAAATTCTAAGTAAGCTAATGAGCAGTTCCTAGGACATAAATCAATGAAAATTCTAGTTACTGGCAGTCAAGGTTACGTCGGAACCGAGCTTGTGAAGAAACTTCATTTCTTGGGAAGAGATGTGACCGGTATTGATAATGGCTATTTCCATGATTCCAAACTGGATTCCTTCTCAGAAGCGAAATCGCTCCAAGTTGATTTACGTAACTTGCAAGCTATTGACCTCAAAGGAATTGACATCGTAATTCATCTTGCAGCATTATCAAATGATCCATTAGGCGAAATCAATCCAACGCTGACTTATGCAATAAATCGAGACTGCGCAATTGATTTAGCAGTCAAAGCCAAAAAAAGCGGTGTTAGTCGCTTCATTTTCGCATCTACTCAGAGCATCTACGGCGTTTCAGATTCAGACTCGGAATTGAGTGAAGACGCTCCAAAGAATCCGATAACTGCCTATGCAAAATCAAAATGGCAAGCTGAACAGGAGATATTAAGTTTGGCTTCTAACGACTTTACGACAGTTGCAGTTCGGCCGTCTACGATTTTCGGGTGGGGCTCAAGAATTCGAAATGACATAATTTTCAATAATATGATTGCCTCAGGAATTAGAAAAAGCAAGATTGAAGTACACACGGACGGAACTCCACACCGACCAGTTATACACATTTCGGATGTTGTGGACTTTCTTCTTCTTTTACTTCAGAAACCTTCACACATCATTCAAGGTCAGGCCTATAACTTGGGTTGTAACGGGGGCAATTTTACCGTTCTGGAAATTGCTGAGGTGGCAAGCAAATGTCTTGGTTGGATACCCATATTGCTGAAAACAGAAGATTTGGGAGATCAACGAAGCTATAGAGTAAGTTTTATTAAGGCAAAACATGAGTTGGGTTACTCGGGAAGCAAGACTCTAGAATTTGGTGGAGAAGAGATCCTAGCGAATGTTAGGAATCTCTCGGAAGAGAAAAGAAAAAAATACTTCTCGGAAACGATAAGGCTTAACGTTCTAAAAAGACTAATCTCATCTGGAAGTCTCAACTCAGATTTGAGCTGGACATGAATCATGTCCAGATAACCAATTGTCGGACATGTCATTCCGACAATCTCTTAGAAATCCTGGATTTAGGTTTTCAGCCATTAGCGAATGCTCTTAAAGATAATTCCGGTGATAAAGGCGAATCAAAATATCCTTTAAGGTTAGTTCAATGTGGCGACTGTCACTTAGTGCAAATTGATGTAAATGTTAAACCTGAATTGATGTTTTCTAACTACAATTGGGTTACAGGAACCTCTAAAAGCAGCACGGAGCACTGTCAGAATTTTGCAAGAAGAACACTACAGATAGTTGAATATTTTCCTAAATCAGTTTTAGAAGTAGGAAGCAATGATGGAACCTTACTGAAAGCCTTTCTTCATAAAAAGGTCAATTTACTTGTGGGAGTAGATCCAGCAGAGAATCTAACGCGCGAATACGGGACAGGAATCTGTGCAGAAAATACGTACTTTGATTCAATTAACGCCGATAGAATTCATGATAAGTACGGTAAATTTGACTTAGTCATTGCAAGGAATGTGTTCTCTCATGTGCCCGATTTTAATGATGTCATTTCTGGTGTTTCAAAATTGATTGATTCGGACTCAATATTCTTAATGGAATTCCATTGGGCACATGACATATTATTGAATTTGCACTATGACTCGATTTACCATGAACACACTTACTACCATTCGATTTCGAGCGTGAGTAATGTATTAAAGAATTATGGCTTAGAAGTATTTGACGCATTCAAATCTCCAATAAGTGGAGGCTCGGTAGTAGTTGTGGCCAGTAGGAATCCCAAACCTGTTACTCCTGAGTTAATTAGGATGAGGGAATTTGAGGCCATCTCAAGAGTCAGTGACTACAAATGTTGGGCGGAATTTGGTGAAAAGGCTCAAGGAAATTTAAAGCAAATAGCTTCGGTAATTGATTCTTATTCAGGAGAGAGAATCTGTGCTTTCGGTGCTTCGGCGCGAAGCTCGACCATTTTAAATGCAATTGGCGATCATGCGTTAAAGATTCAATCTGTGGCTGAGAATAATCCACGTAAATGGGGGAAGTTTTCACCAGGAATTGGACTTCCAATAGAATCTGTTGAAAATATGTTATCGAGGAAGCCTGATTTGATTATTCTGTTTCCATTTAATTTTAAGGACGAAATAATTGATCAACTCTCAAGATTAGGTTGGTCTGGTTCATTGCTTTTGCCTATTCCTCACCCACCACAATTGATTGAAGTTTAATCTTATGAAACCACTACTCATTGGAAATTCTTCTCATACGGACTCTCGAGGTAAATTCGTTCGGATTTTTGACAAGAAATCTATCGAATTCCTAAATTTTGAATTAATGCAAGTAAATTTATCGGAAAACCCCAACCAGCGAACGTTGAGGGGAATGCATTATCAGATAGGTGGTCCGCCAGAGCATAAGTTTATTTCAGTGATAAATGGCGCAATTCACTTAGTTGTAAGTAATGCTCACATAGTTACTGAGAAGTCAGAAATTGAAAATCACTATTTCGAATTGTCTGAAGATTCCCATGAGACACTTTTTGTGCCAAGTGGACTAGCAACTGGTTGGATTTCCTTATCTGCGAATACAATCATTTCTTACCTAATGACTTCTAGATTCCAAGAATGCGAATATTCGGGATTCTGCTATGACGATCCTTTTGCAAGTATTCTTTGGCCATCAAGCCCTGAGGTCATTTCCGAAAAAGATTGTAATTGGCCATTGCTGAGATGAGAATTCTCCTTACGGGAGCAACGGGATTTGTTGGCTCTTCTATATTGAATCACTTGATAAAAGATGAAAGTCTTGAATTGGAAACTGTAAGTAAAAGAAAACCAGTCAATCAATCATGGCAATACGCCACAAAGCATCAAATCTGCGATTTCGAAAGTGATTGTCTCCGGAAGCTTTTTCATCAAAGAAACTATGATTTACTGGTACACGCAGCATGGCAAGGATTACCGAATCGAAATCCTGAAATTAACTCGAGAAATGCAAAGTTTTCTGCAAATATATTCAAAGAATTTGTAAGAGCAGGAGGCAAAGCAATCGTTGGGCTTGGTTCATGCTTAGAGTACGGCGAGAGAAAAGGTTCCGTTTCTGAAAATGATTTAGGCACTAAGCTTAGCAATTTTGGTCTTGTAAAAAGATCTTTATTAAAACAATTGACAGGCCTCGGAATTCCTTACTTATGGGTACGTCCATTCTATCTGTATGGAATAAATCAACATACGGATTCACTTTTGAAAATGGCATTAAAATATCTTTCAAATGATGATTTCACTTGGATGCGAGAGCCGTTTGCCGCCAATGACTTCACGTCTGTTGATGATTTGGGCCGATTGGTACACGAAGCGATCAAGAGACAACTTTGGTTAGGGGAATTGAATGTCGGCACATCGATACTCACGCAAAATATTCAATTTGTGAACCTAGTAAGAAAGCTAAAAAAAGAAAAAGAGTATGAAATTTCGAAACATGAATTTCAGGGAATTTCGGCTGATTTAACAAAATTGAAAGAATCATTTCCCGGATTTTCATTTAAGAACCTTATCGATGGCTTAGAGGTAATCAGTAGAGAAATAGATATGGCCAGAAATTGAGAGTTGCTCTTATTTTAACGGGTGGTTCTGGAACGAGATTGGAACCCATTACAAAAACCCTGAATAAAGGATTAGTTCCAGTTGATGGTCAACCCGCTTTAGAGAGAATTGTCCTTCAGCTCGAGCGTTCAGGAATCGACAGAATTATTGTTCTGGCGGGACAGCTCTCATGGCAGGTTGAATTATTCATCAATAGTAGATTCAAAAACTCGATGTCTGAAATCATGATCCTAACCACTCCTCCCAAATACTCGCCAGCAGAAAGATTGCTTCAAGCATCACAACATTGGGTTAATTCTTCTCAAATAGTTCTCATCTATTGTGACAATCTTTTCGAGGATGATGTCATTTCAAGACACCTGAATGAATTTTCAGACCAAAGAGTTCTGGTTCAAAAACGAGAACTTGGTAATATTGATATTTTAAACTCGGGAAAAGTAAGTTACTCAGTAAAGAGAGAAGAAAATTTAAAATATGTAGAATTAGGTTATTGGATACTAAACCCATCGACATTCTTTACTTTCCTGAATGAAGAAAGAAACTTACCCAAGGCGCTAGAAAAACTGACATATTTTGAGTCAGTTTATCCTGAAAAGGTATCGTTTTATCGAACACTATCTGACCTAGCAAGATATGCAGACGAAAGATTAACGAAAAGAAAAACAGTCTTTCTGGATCGAGATGGAATACTTATCGAAAGTATTGGTGCAGGAGAGTATGTTAGAAATATAAACGAAGTTCGTTTTTTGAAAGAGAATCTGAATTTTTTGTCGGAACTATCATCAATCTACAATATTGATTACATTGTTGTAACGAATCAGGCGGGTATAGAACGAAAACTGGTCACATTAGAAGAAGTTGACGAAATAAACCGCTACATTGCTTTGAGATTACTGAACGAAGGTGTTCCAATTCTAGCATTTTATATTTGTCCACATCATTGGGATTCGAATTGCGGATGCAGAAAGCCAAAGCCGGGCCTGCTTCTTCGTGCCATCAATGACTTTAAACTCGATCCTAACCTAAGTTTAATGATTGGGGACCGAGAAAGTGATGTTGATGCCGGGACTAGCTCTGGAATTCAATCGTTCTTGTTTGTTGAAAAAATGACGAGTGAAGAGAGAGCTGAAATCTATAGGAGTGTGACTAAATTTCTTAAGAAAGGAGACATTGCTTCGATGTAGGTGACATTTGAAGCCAATCGTGTCTATCATTGAGCGTGACATCCAGTGCTCTAGCTGTTGCCCCATTGAGGATAAGTTTTGTCGGTGGGGGCTCGGACTTAGAGAGTTACTTTCGAAAAAGCGAAGGCGCTGTTGTCTCATGCGCAATCAACAAATATGTATTTGTCCATGCAAAGTTGCATGATGACTCGTTTGGAGAAAGATACAGAATATCCTACTCAAAAGTGGAACATGTTCAAGAAGTTTCTCAAATCGAAAATGAAATAGTCCGTCACTGCTTAGAATTCACGCAGATTGATTCACCAGTTCAAATTTCTACACTTTCTGATTTACCAGCAGGAACGGGCATGGGTTCTTCAAGCAGTTTTACAGTGGCATTATTGTTAGCTTTGCACGAGTTAAAGGGTCAAAAACCCACCAAGCATCAATTGGCCGAAGAGGCGTGTCACGTAGAAATCAAGTTATTGAATCATCCTATTGGCAAACAGGATCAGTATGCCGCCTCTTTTGGAGGACTAAATTTCTTTAAATTTAGGACTAATGGAAAGGTTTCAGTTGAGCCTATTTCTATTTCGTCGAATGAACTTGGTAAGTTCCTGGGTCGATGCCGGTTGTTTTGGACAAAGACCGAACGTTCGGCAGTAAAAATACTTTCTGATCAAGCAGAACGAGCAAAGTCAAATATGCTTAACATGCAAAAAATGGTTTTACTGGCATATGAATTTCGTCAAAACTTGCAAGAGGAATGCATTGAATGGAAACAATTAGCTGATTTAATCAATAAATCCTGGGACATAAAGCAAAGTTTTAGCCCGATGATTTCCTCAGTAAAGATTCAAGAAATGATTCGTGAAATTAAGGGACAAGATTCGACTGGAGTAAAATTACTCGGCGCGGGTGGGGGAGGCTTTATTCTCGCATTCAATGGCGGGGAGCAGAACTCAAACATTGTAAATCTAAATGCCGGAAAGATCGCAAGTTCATTTATTCCTAATATTGACCACCAAGGTGCGCGAATAATATCAACATTTTGAATACACTTATGAAGTGTTGTCGCCGAGAGTTGTTGTAACGGGTGGGAATGGTTTTGTTGGCAGCCACCTTACTCGAATGCTCAAAGAAGAATCCTTTGAGGTGATTTCAATAGATTGTGAGCCGAATACCAATCCTATTAGTGGTGTTGAGTATTTGGCTAAAGATCTACATAGTATATCGAACCACCAATTTGAACGGATTCTAAAGGGCGCCACACTCATTCACTTAGCAGCAATATCCTCTAGTCCTGTCTGTGAAGATAATCCTGATTTGGCAATTAATGTAAACATAAAACTATTTCTTAAACTCATACAAAATGCGAATATTTCAAACACTCCCATTATCTTTGCTAGTTCAGAGTGGGTCTATCCCGATTCAGTAACATCCAAAGAACTAGAAGAGGATTTTCCACTTGAGTTGACAAATCAGACAAATCTATACTCCATGTCAAAAGTAGTTGGTGAGTGGATGCTAAAAAGATATTGTCAAAACTATCAAATTCTTCGGTTCGGAATTGTTTATGGTGAACGCAAGAGTCCGCAGAGTGCAATCGAGAAAGTCATTTTTGATGCAGTCAATTATTCAAAAGTCCAGGTTGGAAACTTTCTTACAGCTCGTCGATTTATCCATGTAGAGGATCTTTGTTCGGGGATAATTCAGAGTTTAATTGCGAAATCGCAAAACGCTATTTTCAATATTTCTGGGGAAAAGCTTGCAAGTTTGAAGGAAGTTATACACGAATATGAAGAATTATTTGATCTTCAAATCGAGAAGAGCGAAATCGGACATGCCCCAAGTATTAGGAATCCTGTTCCGTTCAGTTTTTATTCGAGGCATAATTGGGAGCCGAAGATAGAATTACGGGAAGGAATTCTTCGTTTAGCGAATTTCTACATGGCAAATCAGAAAGGTGAAAATTGATCATGCATAATGCAGAGGAATTTCTTGAATGGCGCAATAAACAAGCAATCAAGATTACGGGCGATATTGACCACTATTCTTCAGGTTTAAATTGGATGAACAACGCGGTCCGACTCGATTATTCGTACATGTTTGAATGGCTTGGCGTTCCAGTTATTCAGTTCCCCGGAGATTTGCTTCTCATCCAAGAGGCAATTGTCTCGGCAAACGTGAGTAAAGTTATCGAGGTTGGTATTGCCAGGGGTGGTACAACTATCTTTATAGCTTCGATATTGAATATGTTGGGCAAAAAAGAGCAAACCAACGTTATTGGTGTTGACATTAGTATTTCAAATCACACACGAGATGCTATTCTTAATTCGCGTTTTGCTAATCAAATCAAGTTAATTGAAGGCGATTCCGTGTACGAGTCTACATTTAGAAAAGTTTCACAAGAGATACTGGATAGTGATCGAGTCCTCATTATTTTGGACTCGAATCACTCCATGGACCATGTGTATAAAGAGATGAATTTGTATTCTGAGTTGGTTTCAGAACATTCATATCTCATTGTGATGGATACAGCAATAGAGTTTCTTGAACCATCTGTTATTGGGGACGACAAGCCTTGGGGCAAGGGAGACAATCCGGATACGGCGATAAAAAAATTCATGACTTTAGAGGGTCAAAGGTTTGAATTAGATCAAAAATTTGACTATCGTAGTTTTCCAGGTGCTGCAAAGGGTGGATTTCTTAAACGAAAAAGTTCTCGGATTCAGTAAATTGAATCTACAGTGTCTATTTTTTGGGAGAAGGAATAAATGATTTCCAAGAGGATAAAGAGTATATTTCCGATGAGATTCAGAACACTAGTGAGGTATCAACTAGAGCGGGCAAAGCTTTTGGGACATATAATGGGTCTACCAAATTGGAGACTGGAGTACCTTAGTAAACGTTCATATTCGGCTGATGGTTTCATAACCATTCATGACACACCGTTTCTTCGCAACAGGAAGTTGATAAAAGCCTATGAGGAGGCGTTAGAAGGTTTAGAAGATTTCTATGTGAAGCCCAATTCGCGCTATCGTCAAGATCACTGGGAGTCGTCAAAGGAAATCCTTTGGCGCGCACACATAGTCACCTGGGCGGCAAAAACGCTACAGAATGTGCCGGGTGATTTTGTCGAATGTGGCGTCGGGAATGGCTTGTTATCTAAAACAATTTGCGAATATCTGGATTTTGAGACTCAGAATCGGCATTTCTATCTGCTTGACTGTTGGGAACTCTTTCGAGAAGTTGAGTGGGCCAAGCTTTACCCAGTAAGTCAAAGTCCTTCGTGGTTTGACTTCACTGCTTCACGGTTTAGCACTTATCCCAATGTTAAATTGATCAAAGGTATGATTCCAGAGAGTCTAGAGATGGTCAAGAAGATTGACAAGGTTGCATATTTAAGCATTGATATGAATGATGGAGAACCCGAGATAGCCGCGCTAAAATTCTTTTGGGATAAGTTAGCACCAGGGGCAATTGTCTATTTTGATGACTATCTTTGGGGATATCCAAAATTACAAAAATATGTTGATGAATTTCTCTCAGACAAAAATGTCGAACTCTTACATATACCTACTGGCAATTCAATTCTAATCAAGAATTAACAAATGATTTTGAAGGAAATTACATCGGGCAATGCGTTTGTCAAAAGGAATTACATGAAATGAAAGACAAGTATTTGCGCCCAGGACTAACTTTATCGACAAGTAACCACCTCTCAAATTTGCAGACAATTTCCATTGTTTGTATGACGAAAGACAGACCCAAGGAGTTTGCAAACGTAATCAAATATTGGAGGAATTATCCCGTTGAATTCATCATTTCAGACGGATCCGAAACTCGCTTAACGGAAGAATGTGTCAGAATTGAATCCAAAAAAATAAAATGTCATCCAAATTTTGTAGTAAAATACTGCCGAGAATCAAATTTCCCTGCTCGCTTTAAATGGATGAGCGAGGAATTAACTAGGGAATTCGTTGCATTCAATAACGATGATGATTTCTTGTATGCTCCAAATGCGAATAAATTAATAGATAAATTCCGAGAAGACGATAGCGTGACAGGAATCTATTCATGGAGAAACTTCTCTAAAGAGTATGTGTCCAGAAAAGGAAAACTGTTGGTTTCAAAGGCACTATCTGAAGCGGATATTAAGACTAGATTAAGTGGCTCGCTGGACAAGAACCGAAATCTTCCCGATGCTGTGTGGCTCTCAATCCTGAGGTCTGAGAGTGTGAAGAGAGCGATGCATGATGCGTTTCTTGCTTCTAGACAAGAGTTTAGAGACGACAGGTTGAGCCTTAATGTTTTGTCAATTGCGTTTATCATGTCTAATCTACTTTCAGGTAGGTTCATAGAATCTGATCTATGTCTCTTCTTCAAAAGAAGTTTTGATGTGACAGCCGATTGGACAATGAAAAGCCCAATTATGTCAGAAGAAGAGTTAGCAATTAGAGTAGGGAAATTGCGACAAGGAACTTACGAGACATTAAAATCCTCATTCTCCAGTGAATTCGGACTAAATACATGGCAAGAAATCAAATCTGATGTCTTAAGAAATTTGATGCAATGTCAGGCTTATGAATTTGGAGAAAGTATCGACCACATTTCCTTTTGGCGTAGAGCTACAGAGAAAAGTAGCATAGTTCTGCGATCACGACTTTCGCCTTTCATAAGAAGAGAAAAGGATTCTTTGTTAAAATCTGTTAAACCATCATCACTTAGTTTGCTATCGCTCAAATGGTTTAGATGGGATTCTTGGATGAAGTTGCATCGCGCTAAATGCTGTAGAGCAGCATTCGATTATTTGAGATGAGCTTACAAATGCTAAAATCAAATACATTGCACCTTGACAAAATTATGGAAGATTCTTGTGAGAATTTTCCTTGTATTTCCAAATTTTCTCCAGGCAGCTTGATATATCATTGAAGGGTAGAGTAGAAATGAAGTCTAATGGCAGTAGCCACCATTGACTTTCAAGCAGTTTTTGAATGTAGATCTCATCAAATCTATAACGAATGATTGTTGCTGGGTTTCCAACGACAATAGCGTAAGGAGGAACATCTTTAGTGACAACAGATGCGGCGCCTACGACACTGCCGGTACCGACAGAGACACCTGAAAGCACAACAGCATTATTTCCAACCCAAGTGTCTGGTCCAATGTGAGTTCTTTGATACCTAGGCTTCTTGACCTTCTGGAGAGCCTGCTTTGCGTTAACACTTACATTCCAGTGATTAACCGATTGGCCCCATTGAAATGCAGCCATAGATAACCAGGAAGTGGGATGCTCAAAACCTCCTATTGATACGCGAGAACCAATCATCGCAAAGTGGCCGACACTTGTGTCTCCGATGTAGCTGGAAACTCCGATACCGCAGCCTTGTTCTAAATGTGAGCGATTAACGCAAGTGAAATCTCCAATATCCAAATTACCTACAATTTCAGATGAAATTAACTTTACGCCTCGACCAACGAGCACATTAGGTAAACCAGGAAGTAGAACCTGAGACGCATCAACATTTAGGAAATCTTCAAAATACATACTCTTAATGCTACATTATCATCATCTAGAGAGATCAGTAAATAATGAATTCAGTCGGTTTGCGACCAATGCTACGATAATGGTCCAGGGCACACCTTACTTGTTCAAAGATTTCGTCTTCGCTTCGACTACGCACTGCGATTTTTCCCTCAAGCACACTATCTCTTAACAGTTGCTCGTCAAATAAATATGGTCTAGCTTCCTCAAAATCTAATTTCTTAATAGTGCCAAAATGAATATCCGTAGAAAAAATTTCCTTGAGAAACCACATTCGAATCGTGCCAGATTGTAGAAATCCAACAGTTGGGGCGTTAATAAAGTAAATCGGTTTTCTAAAGAACATTCCTAAAGTATCAGGGCCTGAGCCAGTTGAGATTATAAAGTCACAAAGTTTTGCGACACAAAATTCCATTTTATCCGGATTCGATGAAACTATGTCATTTAGTTCAATCAGCCCACTAATGCTCTCGAAGGTTTTTGTATTATGACGTCCAAGACGAACTACCGAATATCCCTCTTGTATTAGGAGTTCAATAGATTTCCGAAAAACGCTTAATTCAGAATTTCTGTAGGATCTTTCAGCAGATATATGTTCTCCAAACATTTGGTCGTATCCGCCATCTCGACAAACGAGTAGTACCAATTTAGGTATACGGCCAAACCACTCTTGCAGTTCTTTGATTTCCTCATCAAATGTAATTGACTGGGCGATAGCGCTAGGCGGTCCACTCATTAACTTGGAGTAGAGTTCGATTCCTCGATTTTGAATTAGATTGTCAAGTTCCGAATACGCTGGCGACAATCGAAGTAATAGCCGATGTAAGTATAGAAAAGGAAACTTAGGGAGTATCTTTATCTCTTTTGTCACCAGATTGGCATGAAAGTCATTAGATGGATTTGAAAGAAAGATTCCATAAGCGCGAAGCTTGCACGAAGTTATGTTCTGCCTAATATTTGAGAGTATTTGTTCAGAATCAGCTAGTTGGTGTCCGAAGGCGCCAACAGGTATTGGGACAAAGAGTAACTTGCCAAGACGTCTCATTCCCGTATCTCCCGAGTCTTGATTCTAGAAACCGTTGTCAATCATATCTAAACGATTACAAAAAATTGGGACTAAATAGCCATTTACTATTTTCTATAGAAAGCTCAATTCAGCTTAAGCTACAAAACTAAGTCCATCGGTATATAATATGCGACATGGTGTCATGTCGCTGGTGTCACTCTTCAAATCTCAAGATTTTGTGGGAACTAAGGGATGCCCCCTATGGAGATTTGTTTCGAGATAACAAACAGAGCGCTCAAGTGGAGCCGGTACACCCTTTTCGAGTCGCAACATGTGAATCATGTAATCTACTTCAGCTAAGGGATTCCACTGATATTAGTGGTCAATACGATAACTATCTCTATCAAACTAATGTGACAGTTGGATTGAGCGAATATTATTTTAGAGTCGCAGAAAAAATTTTGACCCTTAGAACCGGTTTATCAACGAATACGGTTCTTGATATAGGAAGTAATGATGGAAGTTTCTTAACATTTTTTATGAGACATGGTTCCCAAGTCCTAGGAGTCGAGCCATCTAAAGTGCCAGCCCAAGAAGCGAGACTTCGAAAAATAGAGACGATAAACGATTACTTTAGTCTTCACTTAAGTGAGGCAATTAGGCAGGAACACCACAAAGGGTTTGACCTAATTTCGGTAAATTATACTCTCGCAAACGTTCCTGACATTCGAGATTTTATGAAAGGTCTCGAATTGTTGCTTTCGGA
>Ga0315902_10004357_pt1 | contig 20505 bp, 15 predicted proteins | sample LakEriMetagenome_9_FD_203523 | JGI IMG/M metagenome (GOLD analysis project Ga0315902, IMG submission 203523) | Freshwater fungal communities from buoy surface, Lake Erie, Ohio, United States - Buoy 12 MA117 | ecosystem: Environmental > Aquatic > Freshwater > Lake > Lake biofilm | place: USA... | reverse complement strand
CCTTGACCTGCTCGTTCAAATAGAAATCGCGCTGGTTCTTTTCCATCTGGCGTTTGACGCGCCCACGGATCTTTTTGTCGACGTTGAGGATGTCGACCTCACGCTCGATCTGCTCGAACAGGTTTTCCAGGCGCTCCTTGACGTTGGCCAGATCCAGCACGACCTGCTTGTTATCGAGCTTGAGCGGCAGGTGGGCAGCGATGGTGTCGGCCAGGCGGCCGGGGTCGTCGATGCTGGAGATGGAGGTGAGGATCTCGGGCGGGATCTTCTTGTTCAACTTCACGTACTGGTCGAACTGCTGCATCACCGCGCGACGCAGTGCCTCGATCTCGGCGGACTTGGGATCGTCACTGACCGGATCGACCGGCACCACGGTGGCCGTGAAATGGGCCTCGCCGTCGGTGATGCGGTTGACGCGCGCGCGCTGCTGACCCTCGACCAGCACCTTCACCGTGCCATCGGGCAGCTTGAGCATCTGCAAGATGGTGGAGACGCACCCCACCTCGAACATGTCGGCGGGCGAGGGTTCGTCCTTGGCGGCGGCCTTCTGGGCCACCAGCATGATGCGGCGCTCGGCCTCCATCGCGGCCTCCAGGGCCTTGATGCTCTTGGGCCGCCCGACGAACAGCGGGATGACCATGTGGGGGAAGACCACCACATCGCGCAGCGGCAGCAGCGGCAGCTCGATGGGCGTCGAAGGAAGGGGAACGTGACCGGACATGAAAATCCTTTCTTGCGCCTAGCCCCAGGGGCTGGCATGCGCGTATTTCAAACCGTCAAAACTGCAGAAGGCGATCACGCCTTCTTCGCGCTTTCCCGGTAGACCAGCAGCGGGGGCTTGTTTTCTTCGATGGTGGTCTCGTCGACCACCACCTTGTCGACGTTCGTCGCGCTGGGCAGCTCGTACATGGTGTCGATCAGCGACTGTTCAAGGATGGAGCGCAAACCGCGCGCACCGGTCTTGCGGGCCAGGGCCCGCTTGGCGATGGCGCGCAAGGCGTTGGGGCGGATCTCCAGATCGACGCCCTCCATGGCCAGCAGCTTGCCGTATTGCTTGACCAGGGCGTTTTTCGGCTCGGTCAGGATCTGCACCAGGGCGTCTTCGGACAACTCGGCCAGGGTGGCGACCACCGGCATGCGGCCCACCAGCTCGGGGATGAGGCCGAACTTGATCAAATCCTCAGGCTCGACCTCACGGAACACGTCGGTCAGGCTGCGTTGCTGCTTGCTCTTGACCGCAGCACCGAAGCCGATGCCCGAGGATTCGGTGCGCTGCTCGATCACTTTCTCGAGCCCGGCGAAGGCGCCCCCGCAAATGAACAGGATGTTGGTGGTGTCGATCTGCAGGAAATCTTGGTTGGGGTGCTTGCGCCCGCCTTGGGGCGGCACGCTGGCCATGGTGCCTTCGATCAGCTTCAGGAGCGCCTGCTGCACGCCCTCACCCGAGACGTCGCGGGTGATGGAGGGGTTGTCGGACTTGCGCGAGATCTTGTCGATCTCGTCGATGTAGACGATGCCGCGCTGGGCCCGCTCGACCTCGTAGTTGCAGGACTGCAGGAGCTTTTGAATGATGTTCTCGACGTCCTCGCCCACGTAGCCGGCTTCGGTCAGCGTGGTGGCGTCGGCCATGACAAAGGGCACATCGAGCATGCGCGCCAGGGTCTGGGCCAGCAAGGTCTTGCCCGAGCCGGTGGGGCCGATCAGAAGGATGTTGCTCTTGGCGAGCTCGACGTCGTCCTTCTTGGCCTTTTCTTTGTGGCGCAGGCGCTTGTAGTGGTTGTAGACGGCCACCGACAAGGAGCGCTTGGCGGGTTCTTGGCCGATGACGTAGTTGTCGAGGTTGGCCTTGATCTCGGCCGGGGTGGGCAGGTCGGAGCGGCCTTCGCGGGCCTCTTCGCCGGCGGGCAGTTCATCCCGGATGATTTCGTTGCACAGGTCGATGCATTCGTCGCAGATGAACACCGAGGGACCGGCGATCAGTTTCTTGACCTCGTGCTGGCTCTTTCCGCAAAACGAGCAGTAAAGCGTTTTCTCGCTGGATGAGCCTTTTTTGTCGGCCATGTGGGAATGCCTTGTGACTGGAGATTCAATGATACCCAAATGAGCAACGGCGCTTCCCGCTGGGGGGAAACGCCGTTGCCGGAATGCAACCGGGACCGGGCGTTTGCCTCGCCGCAGGGCCCGGGGGATGCGCGCGGGGGGTCAGGCGCGCTTGGCGATGACCTGGTCGATCAGGCCGTAGTCCTTGGCTTCGTCAGAGGACAGGAAGTAATCGCGCTCGGTGTCACGCTCGATCTTGTCCAGGGGCTGGCCGGTGCGATCGGCCAGGATCTGGTTCAACTGGGCGCGGGTCTTGAGGATGTCGCGGGCGTGGATCTCGATGTCGGTGGCCTGGCCCTGGGTGCCGCCCAGGGGCTGGTGAATCATGATCTTGGAGTTGGGCAGTGCAAAGCGCTTGCCCTTCTCGCCAGCGGTCAGGAGGAAGGCGCCCATGCTGGCGGCCATCCCCATGCACAGAGTGGACACCTGCGGCTTGATGAAGTTCATCGTGTCGAAGATGGACATGCCCGCCGAGACGCTGCCGCCCGGGGAGTTGATGTACAGGGAGATGTCCTTGTCGGGGTTTTCGCTCTCGAGGAACAGGAGCTGGGCAACCACCAGATTGGCCGTTTGGTCATTGACCGGACCGACCAGGAACACCACCCGCTCGCGCAGCAGGCGCGAGTAGATGTCGTAGGACCGCTCGCCGCGGCCGGACTGCTCGATGACGATCGGCACCATGCCGAGGGCTTGGGTTTCAAGGGCGCTCATGATGGGTCTCGGTTGCGGAAACGGTTGGAAAGGGATCAGCCCTGCTGGCCCATGAGTTCGTCGAAAGCAATGGTCTTGTCGGTGACCTTGGCGCGGGCCAGGACAAACTCGGTGACATTGCTTTCAATCACGATGGCTTCGACTTCGGCCATGCGCTGGTTGTCGCTGTAGTACCAGCGCACCACGTCGGCGGGCTTCTCGTAGCTGGCGGCCAGTTCTTCGACATGGGCCTTGATCTGCTCGGGCTTGGCAGCCAGGTTGTTGGCGCGCACCAGCTCGGCGACCACCAGGCCCAGGCGCACGCGGCGCTCGGCCTGGGGCTGGAATAATTCGGCGGGGATCGGGGCCTTGTCGGCGTCCTTGATGCCACGCTGCTTGAGGTCGGCGCGGGCGCCCGCGACCATGCGATCGAGCTCGGCGGCGACGCTGGACTTGGGCAGATCGAGTTCGGCCTGGGCCACCAGGGCGTCCATCACGGCCTGCTTGTTGCGGGCCAGCAGGCGGAATTTGACTTCACGCTCGAGGTTTTTCTTGATGTCGGCGCGCAGGGCCTCGACACCGCCTTCGGCGATACCCAAGGACTTGACCAGTTGCTCGTTCACTTCGGGCAGGTGGGCGGCTTCGATCTTCTTGACGGTGACCAGGAAGTCGGCCTGTTTGCCAGCGACATCTTTACCGTGGTAATCGGCCGGGAAGGCCAGGGGGAATGTCTTGCTCTCGCCCGACTTCATGCCGCGCACGGCGTCCTCGAACTCCTTGAGCATCTGGCCTTCACCGACCAGGAACTGGAAGTCGTCGGCCTTGCCGCCGGGGAAAGGCTCGCCGTCGATCTTGCCCTCGAAGTCGACGGTGACGCGGTCGCCGTCGCGGGCGGCGTCGGCCATGGCGCGCTGGGCGAAGGTGCGGCGTTGTTTGCGCAGGATCTCGATGGTGCGGTCGATGGCGGCTGCGTCGACTTCAGCGGTGACGCGCTCGACTTGCGCGGTGGCCAGATCGGCGATCTTGACCTCGGGGAAGACTTCGAAGACGGCGTCGAAGGTCAGCTCGCCCTCGGGCGCGCCTTCTTTTTCGGTGATACGGGGCTGGCCGGCCACGCGCAGCTTGGCTTCGTTGGCGGCCTGGGAGAAGACCTCACCGACCTTGTCGTTCATCACCTCGTACTGCACCGAGTAGCCATAGCGCTGGGCCACGACCGACAGCGGCACCTTGCCGGGGCGGAAACCGTCCATCTTGACGGTACGCGCCAGGCGCTTGAGGCGGGAATCGACCTCGGACTGGATCACGCCGACCGGCAGGGTCAGGGTCATCTTGCGTTCGAGCTTTTCGAGGGTTTCAACGGTCACGGCCATGGTGCTACTCGCTTTTCTGTGAATTCAATGTGTTCGCTGTGGTGCGCGGGGGGGGACTCGAACCCCCACACCCTTGCAGGCGTCAGGACCTAAACCTGGTGCGTCTACCAATTTCGCCACCCGCGCAGCGCAGGAAAGCAAAACGGGCCGCCGGCGCATCGCCTGACCGCCCGTTCGTATTTCCGGTCAACCCGGCATTTTAGTCGAGGGAACGGCCCCTTAACCGGCAGGGCCACCGACCTCGGGGCGACGCACCCGGAACATCGCCGCATACAGGGCGGGCAAGGCCAGCAGGGTCAGCACGGTGGCCACGATCAGGCCGCCCATGATGGCCACGGCCATCGGCCCCCAAAAGACCGACCGGGACAAGGGAATCATGGCCAGCACCGCCGCCGCCGCCGTGAGCACGATGGGGCGCGCCCGGCGCACCGCCGCATCGACGATGGCGGTCCAGGCCGGCACGCCCTGGGCCCGCCCCTGCTCGATCTGGTCGACCAGGATCACCGAGTTGCGCTGGATCATCCCCATGAGCGCGATCACCCCGAGCAGGGCGACAAAGCCGAAGGGGCGATCGAGCACCAGCAGCGCCCCGGCCACACCGGCAATCCCCAGAGGACCGGTGATGAAGACCAGCAGCGCCCGGCTGAAGCTTTGCAGCTGCAGCATCAGCAGCGTGAAGGTGAGAAACAGCATGATCGGCACACCCACCGCGATCGAGGACGAACCCTTGCTGCTTTCCTCGACGGCGCCAGCCACCTGCAGGCGATAGCCCACCGGCCATGCCGCCTCGAGCTTGCGCAAGGCCGGCAGGAGTTCGGCGGTGACGGTGGCTCCCTGCAGGCCATCGATGGCATCGCTTTGCACGGTGATGGCGTAGCTGCGGCCCTCGCGCCAGAGGACGCCGGGCTCCCAAGCGAACACGGGGCGCGCGATCTGGGTCAGCGGGATCGAGCGGCCCGAGGCGGTGGGGATGTAGGCGCTTTCCAAATCGGTCATGGCGTCGCGCTCGGACAGGGGGTGGCGCAGCACGATGTCGATCAGCTTGTCGCCCTCGCGGTACTGGCCCACAGCAGCCCCCGCCAACACGATGCGCGTGGCCTGCGCGATCGACTGGCTGGTCACGCCCAGGGCGCGCGCCTTGGCCTGATCCACTTCCAGGCGCAGCGACTTGACGGATTCGTTCCAGTTGTCATTCACGCCGCGGGTATTGGGGCTGGCACGCATGACGGCCTTGACCTCGTCGGCGCGCAGGCGCAGGGCCTGGGGGTCGGGGCCCAGCACCCGAAACTGCACCGGATAGGGCACCGGCGGCCCATTGGGCAGCAACTTCACGCGGGCACGCACCTGCGGAAACTCGGCAGCCAGGAGGGCCGGCAGGCGCTGGACCAGATCGCCGCGCACACGCAGGTCTTTCGGAAGCAGGAGGATCTGGGACACATTGGTCTGGGGAAAAACCTGGTCCAGCGGCAGGTAAAACCGCGGCAGGCCCGAGCCCACCCAGGCGCTGACGCTGACCACACCCGACTCCTTCATCAAGCGCTGTTCGACCGCCTGGGCCGCGGCCTCGGTCGCGGCGAAGGACGCGCCCTCGGGCAACCACAGGTCCACCAGGACTTCGGGCCGGCTCGAGTCCGGGAAGAACTGCTGCTGCACCTTGCCCATGCCGACGATGCCCAGGGCAAAAGTCAGCACCGTGGCGCCGATGGTGACCCAGCGATGCGCCACGCAGGCATCGACCAGCCGTCGCAGGCCCCGGTAGAACGGGGTGTCGAAATGCTCCGCGTGCTCCGCGCCGGCGGCGGGTGCGGGTCGATCCCGCAGCAGCCAGTGGCCCAGATACGGCACGAAATAGACCGACACAAACCAGCTCAGAACCAGGGCGACCACGGTGACAGCGAAGATCGCGAATGTGTATTCGCCCACCGTGGAACGCGCCAGCCCGATCGGCAGGAAGCCGACGGCGGTGATCAGCGTGCCCGTGAGCATGGGCATGGCGGTGAGCTCGTAGGCGAAGGTGGCCGCGCGGAATTTGTCGTAGCCCTCCTCCACTTTCCTGACCATCATCTCCACCGCGATGATGGCGTCGTCCACCAGCAGGCCCAGCGCGATGATCAGCGAACCCAGCGAGATCTTGTGCAGCCCGATGCCCCAGTAATGCATCGCCAAAAAGGTGACGGCCAACACCAGCGGAATCGTGATGGCCACCACCAGGCCCGGACGTACGTCCACGTAATAGCGGCGCCACAGCGGCAGGTGCGCGGCGTCGGCTCGCTTGTGAAAGCCCAGGGCGATGAAGCTCACCGCCAGCACGATGGCCACCGCCTCAATCAGCACGCGCACGAATTCGTTGATCGACTGGGCCACTGCGCTGGGCTGGTCTTGCAACTGCGCCAGCTGCACACCGGCCGGCAGGGTCTGCTGGATCTGGGCGGTGGCCTCGCGCAAGGCCTTGCCCAAGGCAATGATGTCGCCGCCCTTGGCCATGGACACGCCCAGCGCGATCACCTCCTGGCCCTGGTGGCGCACCTTGACCTGGGGCGGATCGATGTAGCCGCGATGGATGCGGGCGATGTCGCCCAGACGCAGTTGCACGCCGGAGCTGCCCCGTATCGGCATGGCGGCAAGCTGCTCGACGGCCTCGAATTGGCCCGCCACCCGCACCTGCACCACGTCACTGGGCGACTGCACCGCGCCGGCAGATTCGACCGCGTTTTGCTGCCCCAGTTGCGCGATCACCTGATTCATGTCCAGCCCGAGCTGGGCCAGGCGTCGCTGCGAGACCTCCAGGTACAGGCGTTCGTCCTGCACGCCAAAGAGTTCGACCTTGGCCACATCGGCCACCCGCAAGAGCCGCTGGCGCGCATCGTCGGCGAAGGCTTTGCGCTCGGCCCAGGAGAAACCGGGGCCGGTCTCGAGCGCGTAGATCACGCCAAAGACATCGCCGAACTCGTCGTTGAAAAACGGCCCCTGCACGCCCGGCGGCAGGGTGTGGCGCATGTCGCCGATCTTTTTGCGTACCGAATACCAGACCTGAGGGACCTCGGCGGGACGCGACGAATCCTTGATCTGAAAAATGATCTGCGACTCGCCAGGCTTGGAGTAGCTGCGAATGATGTCGGCATAGGGCACCTCTTGAAGGGTGCGTTCAAGCTTGTCGGTGACCTGTTCGGCCACCTGCTGCGCGGTCGCACCCGGCCAGTAGGTGCGCAGCACCATGGCGCGGAAGGTGAAGGGCGGGTCCTCGTCCTGCCCGAGCTGGAAGTAGGCGGCAAAACCCAGCACCATCAGCACCACCATCAGGTAGCGGGTGAGGGCCGGATGCTCCAGCGCCCAGCGCGAGAGGTTAAAGCGCGTCGAAGGCGAGTCCGTGGGGTTCATCGGGCGGCGGGGTACAGGCTGACCTTCTGGCCGGGTGCGAGCACGTGCACGCCGGTGACCACCACCTGCATGCCCGTCGAGAGACCGGATGTGACCACCACCTCGTTGCCATCGGCGGCTCCGATCTGCACGGCGCGCGAGCTGACCGTCATGCTCGATGGATCCAGCAGCCACACGGCGCTGCCACCGCCCTCTTGTCTCAGGGCCGTCAGGGGCAGCTTGATCACGGCGCTGGCCGGGGTCGCTTGCGCCTGAGGCTGCACGGTGACCGTGGCCCCCAGCGGCAGCCCCGCGCCCGCAGGCAGGGCCGCCTTCACCTGGTAGGTGCGCGTGACCGGGTCGGCACTGGCCGCCACCTCACGCACACGGGCCACCACCGTGCGCGCATCCGACCAGGCCAGGACCTGCACCTGCGCGCCCACGGGCATGGCCGAGAGCTTGTCTTCGGGCACGGAGAACACCGCATCGCGCGCGCCGTCTTGCGCCAGACGCACCACGGTGGCACCGGCGGCCACCACCTGGCCGGGATCGGCTTCGACGGCAGTGATCACTCCGGCCGTTGGGGCCAGCAGGCGGGTGTAGGTGGCCTGGTTGGATTGCGCGCGTTGCTGCGCCTGCGCCTGGTCCAACTGGGCCTGGGCCGCCTGCAATGCGCTTTCGCGCCGCTCGAGTTCGGCGCCGCTGATGAAGCTCTGGTCTTTCAGGGCCACGAAGCGCTTGAAGTCGGCTGCGGCGAGATCACGCTGCGTGGTAGCGGCCGCGACCTGCGCGCGCGCGGCGGCGTCGGCCAGTTGGTAGTCCTGGGGATCGAGTTGCGCGAGTAACTGACCGGCCTGCACCCGCTGCCCGAGTTCGGCTTGCCGCTGCAAGATCTTGCCGGCCACGCGAAATCCCAAACGAGACTCGACCTGGGCACGCACTTCGGCCGAGAACGCCAGCTCGGTGCGGCCCGGGGTGGCGCCAATCGAGACGACCTTGACGGCGCGCACCGGCTCGGGCGCAGGCGCCGGCTTGCTGCACGCAGCCAGCATCAGTGCGGCACTGGCCGCCAGCAGCGGCCGAGAGGAAACAAAGGAACGCAGCATGGGATCGAAGCGGATGAAAAAAGGGAATGGGAACGCCAAAGCGGAATTGGAACGCCAAGCGCCCGGTCGCGCTGTGATTTGTCGCAGGGGCGTCGCCGATCGCTAATGACTGACTGGTTAGTAATTTACAGATTCTGGCATTTCACTGTCAAGCGACAATGTCGAGGTGACTGCCCTGCCCCCGATTCAGCCCGCGCCGGTGGCCCATTACGAGAATTTCCCGGTGGCCTCCTGGCTGTGTCCGCCGGCGCTGCGGCCACCGATCGCCGCCTTGTACGCCTACGCCCGCACCGCCGACGACCTGGCCGATGAAGGGGAGGCCCCTGCCGACCAGCGTCTGGCGGATCTGGCGGCCTACCAGGCGGACTTGCAGGCCTGCCTGCGCGGGGCGCCCCCCTCGCCGCGCTGGGCGGAGGTCTTCGTGCCGCTGGGAGCGGTCATTGCCCGATACGCCTTACCCGAGCAACCGCTGGTGGACCTGCTCGATGCGTTCACGCAGGACGTCGGGTACAGCCGCGATGGCCGCGGCTATGCCGACCGCACGGAGTTGCTCGATTACTGCCGCCGCTCGGCCAACCCGGTGGGCCGCCTGCTGCTGCATCTGTATGGCGTGGACGATCCCCGCGCCCTGGCCGAGAGCGATGACGTGTGCACGGCGCTGCAATTGATCAACTTCTGGCAGGACCTGAGCGTGGACATCCCGCGCGGGCGCTTTTATGTGCCGGCCACCGACTGCCTGGCGCATGGCCTGGATCCGACCCAGCCCGCCGCCTGGGCCGACGATCCGCGCGGCACGCAGCTGGTGCGCAGCCAGGTGGCTTGGGCGCGCGCGGTCATGCTGCGCGGCGCGGGCATCGTGCACCGCGTGCCGGGGCGCGCGGGCTGGGAGCTGCGGGCCGTGGTGCAAGGCGGCCTACGCATTCTGGACAAGATCGAAGCCAGTGGCTTTGACAGCCTGCGCCGGCGCCCGCGCATCACGCTGGCCGATGCCCCCGTGATCCTGTGGCGATGTCTGCGCATGCGGGCGGGCACTGCGGCGCCGATGGGACAATCCAAAGCATGACCAGCCCCGAGCAGTACGTGCAGGAAAAGGCCGCCGCCTCGGGCAGCAGCTTTTACTACGCATTTTTGTTCCTGCCCCCGCCGCGGCGCGCGGCCATCACCGCCTTCTATGCCTTCTGCCGCGAGGTGGACGACGTGGTCGATGAAGTCTCCGATCCGGGCGTGGCCCAGACCAAGCTGGCCTGGTGGGCCCAGGAAGTGGGTAAGGCCTATGCGGGCAGCGCGACGCACCCGGTGATGCAGGCGCTGATGCCGCACACGAGCGCTTTTGGCATCGAGGCGCGCCACCTGCTGGCCGTGATCGAGGGCTGTCGCATGGACCTGGAGCAGACCCGCTACCTGGACTGGCCGGGCCTGGAGCGCTATTGCCACTTGGTGGCGGGCATCGTGGGCGAAGTGGCGGCGCGCATCTTCGGCCAGACCGATGCAGCCACCACGCAGTACGCGCACACGCTGGGCCTGGCCTTTCAGCTCACGAACATCATTCGCGACGTCGGCGAGGACGCGATGCGCGGACGCATCTACCTGCCAGTGAACGCGCTGCAAAGCTTTGACGTGAAGGCGCACGAGATCCTCTCGCGCCAGTATTCGCCGCGCTTTAGTGCGCTGATGAAGGCGCAGGCCGAGCGCGCCCACGCCCTGTACGACCAGGCCTTTGCGCTGCTGCCCGCCGCCGACCGGCGCAGCCAGAAGCCCGGGCTGATGATGGCCAGCATCTACCGCACCTTGCTGCGCGAGATCGAGCGCACCGATTTCCAGGTGCTGCATCAACGCATCAGCCTCACGCCTCTGCGCAAGTTCTGGCTCGCCTGGAAGGTGCAGGCCCTTGGCCGCTTCTAGGGCGCGAGTGGCGGTCGTCGGCGCGGGCTGGGCCGGTCTGGCCGCCGCGGTCGATTCAGCACGCGCGGGCCATGCGGTGACGGTGTTCGAGGCCACGCGCACGCTCGGCGGGCGGGCCCGCACCCTGGATATCACGTTGCCCGATGGCCGCCGCGTAGACCTGGACAACGGGCAGCACATTCTGATTGGCGCCTACCGGCACACGCTGTCGCTGATGCAGACCGTGGGGGTGGAGCCGGCGCAGGTGCTGCGCGGGCTGCCCTTGTCGCTGCGCGATCCGCAGGGACAGGGCCTGGCCCTGCCGGCCTGGCCCACGCCCCTGGATGCCATCTGGGGGATTGCCACCGCGCGCGGCTGGCGCTGGGCGGATCGACTGGCGTTTGTGCGCACCTGCCTGGCCTGGCGGGCACGAGACTTTCACTGCCCGGCCCACGTGAGCGTGGCCATGCTGTGCGACGGTTTACCCGAGAGGGTGCGCACCGGCGTGATCGATCCCTTGTGCGTGTCCGCGTTGAACACGCCGGCGCAGCAAGCCAGTGGGCAGGTGTTTCTGCGCGTATTGCGCGATGCGCTGTTCGGCGCGGGCTGGGGCGCCTGGGGCGCATCGTGGCTGCTGCTGCCTCGCGCGCCGCTGGGGCGGCTGCTGCCCGAGGCGGCCGCCACGTGGCTCGCCGCCCAAGGTGCAACGGTGCGCACGGGCCACCGCGTGGCCCTGCTCGCGCGCACCGCCAGCGGCTGGCAGGTGGATGCCGAACGCTTTGATGCAGTGGTACTGGCCTGCCCGAGCTGGGATGCGATCCGGCTGTTGCAAGACAACCTGATCGAGGCGCCTGCCTGGCTGGATCACGCGCAAACCTTGCGGCATGAAGCCATCGCCACGGTCTATGCCACCAGCGGGCGCACCCTGCCTGCGCCCTTGCTGGCGCTGCGTGAGGGGCCGGGGGCGCCCGCGCAATTCGTGTTCGACCGTGGGCAACTCGATGGCCCGCAGGGCCTGCTGGCCTTCGTGGCCAGCGCCTACCAGGGCGAGCGCGAGGCGCTGGAGCGCCAGGTGCTGGCACAGGCCCACGCCCTGGGCTGGTACGACGTTGCACCCCTGCGCACCGTGGTGGAAAAGCGCGCCACCTTCGCTTGCACGCCCGGCCTGGTGCGACCAGGCATCGCGATTGCCGAGGGACTGTGGGCCTGCGGGGACTGGGTCGAAGGGCCCTACCCCGCCACTCTGGAAGGCGCGGTGATGTCCGGGCAGCGCGTGGCGGCGACGCTCAGCGCAGCGCGTCGCACAGCTGGCTGAAGCTGGCGAACTCGAGGTCGGGCACATGCCCGTCGGCCTGCGCATCGTCCGCATGGGGCCAGGGTGCCTGCGCGCGGTTGACCCACGCGGCCTGCATGCCCGCCTTGCGCGCGCCCAGCACGTCCAGCAGCGTGTCATCGCCCACGTGCAGGACTTCATGCGCCGCCACGCCGGCCAGATCGGCCGCGGCGTAAAAGATGCGCGCATCGGGCTTGGCCACGCCAAAGGCGAAGGCGGACAAGCCGCCCTTGAAATAGCGCGTCAGCCCCACCCGCTGCAGGTCGGCGTTGCCGTTGGACAGGCTCACCAAGGGGTAACGCGCCGCCAGAAATTCAAGCGCCGGCAGGGCATCGGGAAAAAAGATGACGTTCTGGCGCTCGGCGAAAAACACCTCGAAGGCCGGTTCGGCCAGTGCAGGGTCATCGCCCGCGCGGGTGAGGGCCAGGCGGATGGACTCGCGACGCAGACCGCTCATGTCGTGCGCCAGGTCGGGCCGGTGCTGCACCATGTGGGTGCGGATCTCGCGCAGCGCCTCGGGGGTGGCGTATTGGGTCGCCGTGGCGGGTGCGTGCTGGGCCAGCCAGGCGTGCAGGGCACCCTCGGCACGTTCGATGGTCGGCCAGATCGGCCACAGCGTGTCGTCCAGGTCCAGTGAAATGGCCCGGATTTTTTCTCGGTTCAGCATGCAGGCGAGAATAGCGGATGGCCGCCGTTCTCCCTTTTCACTCCGAACCCCCGTTTTCCCACGGGCAGGCACCGGTCACGGGCATCCTTTTGTGCAATCTGGGCACGCCCGACGCGCCCACGGCGGCCGCCGTGCGCCGTTACCTGCGCGAGTTCCTCAGTGACCCGCGCGTGGTCGAAATCCCCCGCGCCATCTGGCTGCCGCTGCTGCACGGGATCATCCTGCCCCTGCGATCAGGCAAGTCCGCGGCCAAGTACGCCACCATCTGGACGCCCGAGGGCTCGCCGCTGAAGGTCTACACCGAGCGCCAGGCCACTTTGCTCCAGGAACAACTGTCTGCGCGCGGCCACCATGTGGTGGTGCGCTATGCGATGCGCTATGGCAACCCGTCGATGGCCTCGCAGCTGGACGCGCTCAAGGACGCGGGCGCGACCCGCATCCTGGTGTTGTCGGCCTACCCGCAGTATTCGGCCACCACCACCGCCAGCGTGATTGATGCGGTCAACACCTGGGTGACGCGCACCCGCCTCGTGCCCGAGCTGCGGTTTGTGAACCGCTATCACGACGACGCGGGCTATATCGAGGCGCTGGCGCGCCGCGTCGAGACGCACTGGCGCGAGCACGGCAAGCCCGATCATCTGGTCATGAGCTTTCATGGTGTGCCCGAACGCACGCTGATGCGGGGCGACCCCTATCACTGCGAATGCCACAAGACCGGCCGCCTGCTGGCGACACGTCTGGGCCTGGCCAAGACCGATTACACGGTGAGCTTTCAATCGCGATTTGGCAAGGCCAAGTGGCTGGAGCCCTACACCGAGCCGACGCTGCAGGCGCTGGCCCAGCGTGGCGTCGGGCGGGTCGATGTGGTGTGCCCCGGCTTCACCAGCGACTGCCTGGAGACGATCGAGGAGATCGGCATGGAGGGCAAGGAAGCCTTCCTCATGGCGGGTGGGCGTGAGTACCACGCGATCGCCTGCCTCAACGATCAGCCCGCCTGGATCACGGCACTGGCCGATATCGCGCAGCAGCACATGGGCGGCTGGCCCACGCAAGCTGCGCCCGATGCGGCGACTCTGGCGGCCTCGCGCGAGGCTGCGATCGCGCTGGGCGCGACGAACTGAGGCGAGCCTCCCCCCGCGTCGGATGGAACGACAACGCATCGACAAGTGGCTCTGGGCCGCGCGCTTCTACAAGACGCGGTCGCTGGCCAGCGAAGACCTGGACCTGGGGCGTGTGGCCGTCAACGGCCAAGCCGCCAAACCTGCGCGTGAAGTGAAGGTGGGCGACACCGTGGCCATCCGACGCGATGCCACCGTGCGCACGGTGGTCGTGCGTGGCCTCTCGGGCCTGCGCGGGTCCGCCCCCGTGGCGCAATTGCTTTACGCGGAAACGTCCGAGAGCATCGCCATGCGCGAGCGCCAGGCCCAGGCGCGGCGCGATGCGCCCGAGCCCGCCTTGTCGATCGTGCAAGGCCGTCCCACCAAGCGCGACCGACGCGAGCTGGACCAGACCCGCCGAGGCTGGGACGCGCGCTGGAGCGCGTCGCTCGAAGACTGAGCGCAAACCCGGTCGAGGGGCCGCTAAACTGGAGCTGAGCAAACCCCGCCCAACCAGGGCGGCTTCATCCTCAGAGGCGCCATGCACGCACAACAGAACGAACGCATCACCCGAATCGGCCCGGGCACGCCCTGCGGCGCCTTGATGCGCCACTACTGGCAGCCGGTGGCGCTGGTGGACGAGTTCGATCCGCGGCTGGACGCACGCATGGCGCAGCGCCCCCTGAAAGCCGTGCGGGTTCTGGGCCAGGATTTCATCTTGTTCAAGGACGATCAGGGCCGCTGGGGCCTGCTCGATCGCGACTGCCCGCACCGCAATGCCGATCTGGCCTTTGCCCGCCACGAGGGCGATGGCGTGCGCTGCCCCTTCCATGGCTGGAAGTTCGACGCCACCGGCCGTTGCCTGGAGACCCCGGGCGAGCCGGTGGGCAGCCGCCTGTGCGAGCGCGTGCAGCAAGGCGCCTACCCGGTGATCGAGCGCAGCGGCGTGCTGTTTGCGTGGTTAGGCCAAGCCGATGCGGCGCCGCCCTTCCCCGCCTTCGACTGCTTTGCCGCGCCAGGCACCCACACCTTCGCCTACAAGGGCATGTGGCAATGCAACTGGCTGCAGGCCTTCGAGGTCGGATTGGATCCGGTGCACACCTCCTTTTTGCACCGCTTCCTCAACGATGCGCCGCTGGACGCCATCGGCGACAACGCCGCCGGCAAACAGTTTCGCAGCGCCAGCGCCGGCGACTTTGGCGGCGAGCGCTGGCCGATGACGCGCGTGATGCGCGAGTTCCACCGCCCCGACATCAGCTTCGAGCCGCGCCCCTGGGGCCTGCAGATCACCACGCTGCGGCCCATGACGGACGCACTCACGCACGTGCGCATCACGCATGGCATCTTTCCGTCGACCTTTGTGATCCCGCTGTCGGAGACGCTCACCATCACGCAGATGCATGTGCCGATCGACGACACACGCACCTACTGGTATGCCTTTTTCACCAGCTTTGACAAGCCGGTGGACAAGGAGGCGATGCGCCTGCAACGCGCGCAGTTCATTCCTGGCCCCGACTTCATCCCGCAATCGGGCCGTCACAACGACTGGGGTTTCAACGCGCAGGAACAGCGTACGGCCACGTTTCTGGGCATGGGCGAGGAAGACATCAACGTGCATGACCAGTGGGCGGTGGAGAGCATGGGCCCGATCCAGGACCGCACCCGCGAGCACCTGGGCACCACCGACAAGGTGATCATGGCCAACCGCCGCATGTTGTTGGCGGCCATCGACACCGTGGCCGCGGGCGGCACGCCGCCCGGCGTGGGCGATGCCGCGCTGCACGCGCAGATGCACGGCCCCGACACGGTAGACGGCATCGCACCCGCGGGCACCTGGGGCACCTGGTGGCGCGAGCAGACCGAGACCAAGCGCGCGCAAGCGCCATGGACTGCCGCAGCGAGCGACACGGTGAAGGCATGAACAGTTTCGCGCAGCGTTGTGGCGTGCACGATGCCGCGCGCGAACACGCGGTGGTCCAGGCCATCGCCCAGATCGAAGCGCGCGGCCTGGATCGCGTGCGCATCGCCTGGTGCGACCTGCACGGCCAGACGCGTGGCAAGACCCTGACCGCGCAGGCCGCCGTGCACACGCTGCGCGAGGGCATCGGCATGGTCAGCACGCTGATGCTCAAGGACACGTCCGATCGCACCGCCTTCAAGGTGTTCGAGCCCGGTGGAACCGACTCGCTGCCCGGCTTCGGCCAGGCCAATAACCTGATGCTGCTGCCCGATCCGAGCAGCTTGCGCGAGCTGCCTTGGTCCACCGGCAGCGGCTGGCTGCGCGCCCAGCCTTTTTTCCAGGACGGCACGCCCGTCGCACTGGACACGCGCCGCGTGCTCGAACGCGCGCTGGCGCACCTGGCGCAAGAGGGCTTGGGCCTGCGATGCGGGCTGGAGGTGGAGTTTCATATCTACCGCATCACCGACGCGTCGGCCCAGCTCGATCCGCAGCGCGCGGACTGGCCCGGCCTGCCGCCGCAGGTCGAATTGATCCACCCGGGCTACAAGCTGCTGGGAGAAGACTGGTACGACATGGCCGAGCCGGCGCTGCGCATCGTGCAGCACACCGCACAGTCGATGGGGCTGCCGCTGTCCTCGCTGGAGTTGGAGCTGGGGCCCTCGCAGGTCGAGGCGGTGTTTGACGCCACCGATGCCATGACGGCCGCCGACAACATGGTGATGTTTCGCAGCGCGGTGCGCATGGCGCTGCGGCGCGCGGGCTATCACGCCAGCTTCGTGTGCCGACCGCCCTTCCCGAACATCATGTCCAGCGGCTGGCATCTGCATCAGTCGCTGGTGCGGCTGTCCGATGGCCGCAATGCGATGCGCCGTGACACGCCGGCCCCGCAAGCGGGTCCGCTGGATGCAGCGCTCACGCTGTCGGACATCGGCGAGCACTGGCTGGCGGGTCTGCTGCGTCACGCGCGCGGCATGGCACCTCTGTGCACGCCCACGATCAACGGCTTCGAGCGTTTCCGGCCCAACGCGCTGGCACCCCAGTCGGTGCTGTGGGGCCGCGACAACCGCGGCGCCATGTTGCGTGTGATCGGCCACTGCGGTGACAACGCCACCCGCATCGAAAACCGCATCGGCGAACCCGCCGCCAACCCCTACCTGTACCTGGCGTCGCAGGTCTACGCAGGTCTCGACGGCCTGACCCAGCGCCTGCGTGCGCCCGCCGCCACCGAATCGCCCTATGGCGCGCAGGGCGAACGCCTGCCCACCGGCCTGTCCGAGGCGCTGCAAGCGCTGCGCGACGACGACGCCCTGGTGACTGGCCTGGGCCCCGACTTCGTGGCCTACTTCGCCCAAATCAAGGCCAGCGAGATCGCGCGGTACGAGGCCGCCCAGGACAAAGACGATTTCCAGCGCCGCGAATACTTCTCGCGTTTCTAATCCGCCGATACACCATGCCCACCATTCACTTTGTCTCCCTCACCCCCAGCGGCGAACGTACCGTTCAAGACGTCACCGCCCGCGCTGGCTGCACTTTGATGGAAGCGGCTGTCGATGCCGGCGTGCGGGGCATCGCCGCCGACTGCGGCGGGCTGGCCACCTGCGCCACTTGCCATGTGATCGTGGCCGAGCCCTGGGCCGCGCAGCTGCCGCCCCCCAACGGCGACGAACTGGGCATGCTCGATTTCACTGCTTCGCCGCGCCAAGCCGGTAGCCGGCTCAGTTGCCAGATCGCTCTGACCGAGGCGCTTGAGGGCCTGAGCGTCGAGCTGCCCGCGAAGCAGTACTGATCGCGCCCCAGCAGGCATTCAGCCTGCACGGTCAGTCGTCCTCAGCCTCGATCAGAACCCCGCGGCCCTCCAGGGGACGCCCCGCCCGCATCCCGAGCGCGGTCGCCTCGTCCTGGACGCGGGTCAGTACGCCGATGGCCTGGTCCAGGGCACGCGCCTCCATCGCCACCCAGGCCTGGAGCTGTTCGACCGCCGGCCGGCGTTTCGAGGTTGCGTTATCGCTCTTGACGCCCAGCCAGTGGGTGACCGCGGTTTCCAGCGTGGACCGCAGATCGCTACGGCGCTGCTTGAGCTTGAGGAGCAAAGGCTGGAGCTGGTCCTGCCGCAGTTGCCGGGGGTCGGCCTGCGGTGAACGGTTGCGAAGGTAGGACTCGCGGTAGGACGCGAGGGCCTTGTCCAGGGTCTTGGTGAGGTCGGTGCGGAAGCCCCAGATCGACGACATGTCTTTCCACTCGCCGTCGGTCATCAGGCCGTCGACGGGCTGGCCCTGGGGCGGACGCACTGCACGCGAAATGAAGGTCTTACCGGCCACGGACAGGTCGGCGGTTTTCAGGGGCGCCCAGGCGGCGCGCATCGCCTCCAGGGGATCCGCCTCCTGGGGGGCGATGGGCCGCAGGCTGGTCCGCTGCTGGCGTAAGGCGCGCTCGAAAGCGCCTGGGTCTGGCCGATTCTGAGGCGTCGTTTTTCTCAATCCGGCAATGGCCGTGATCAACATGTCGGACGTGACCAGCGGATTGGGGGCGGCAGCCAGCGAAGCCGAGACGGGGAAGACCTTGCGCGAGAGCATGTCAAGTGCCAGGCTCACGAAATACAGGTGAATCATCTGCTTCTCGGCGTTGTGATAGACCTTGTAGAGATAACGCAGCGCCGTCGCCGCCTCCGCGCAAGTAGAAAAACGGCTCTGGCCGCTGAAACGCGGCGAACTCGCTCGACCTTTGAGGCTCTCGTGTAGCTTGCGCAGCTTCTCGCTGCGCTCGGCGATTCGGCGAGGGTAGTGAGCCGTTGCCTTGTCCAGGGCCCGCCGGATCGCGTCGAGATCATTCTTCTCTGCCAGTTTGACGATCTCCTTGTCCAGAGACACCTCCCCTTGCTCGCGTATCGCATCCTGCAGCGCACGGACACGGGCCAGCAGCGGCCGGTTGACGCGATAACTTTCCTTGCAGTGGTTGATTAGCGCCCCCAGTCCATCCTTGGCCACCTCGCCCAGCAGACTTCCCGCCACCTCGCCGGCCGCTTGAAAGCCCAGTTTGCCGAGCTTCGAGCCGATCTCGCCAGCCAAGTTGTCGATCGGCTTTTCGGCTTCCTCGGCTGCTGTGTCGATGAGGTCGTCGGCTAGCTGGTGGGACGTCTGTTCGGCAATCACCAACTTGTCGAATTCGCTTCGCAAGGCCTTCAGGGTATCCAGGGACTTGGCGGCGTAGCCGGGCACAAGCTGAATCGCATTGGAAAGGGCGGGGTCGCCCGGCCGGAGCTCCACATCGTTCATGTCTGCGGGACCCGGACCGAAGCAGAGCGTTTTGCTACACCGCAGGTGATTGCCCACGGCATGAACCTGCACGCTGATCATCTGCAGGATCTCAGGTTCGATCTCGCGAGCCTTCTGGACCTCGAGCAGGGCGCCGGCCCTCAGCCCCTCGACCACTTGGTGGACCCAGCGGATATAGCCCCGGATCCGCTGCAGGCGCAGATGAAGCAGCGAGAGGCCGCTGTGCTTGGCCGCCACCTTGGATTTGGTTTGCACGGGCAGCAGACAAAGGTCTCCCGAAACACCGCCAGAGCCCGCCGCCTCCTTGCCTTTCTCGAGGACCCACTGGATCAACTCGCCGCGCGGCATCTCCGGGACCGAGCCCTTGGAGGCCTCGCGGTATCTCTTGATCTCCTTGTCGAGTTTCTCCGTGTCGGAGACCAGTTTCTCGAGCATTTTGCGCGCCAGATCGAGCGTGCCCGGCAGTGCGGCGAGGCTCAGGTCTGGGCCGCCGCTTTCAGGGTCGAGCTCGAACTTACGCAGGGCCTCGAGGATTTCATTCACATCACGGTTGTGGTGCAGCTTGGTGAACGCCTTTTCTACGCCCCATGCGACGACCGCTGTGACCACGAGACCCACCGGCAGCGCGCCAGCGGTGCCCACCGTGGCGGCCACGGCCGCAGGCACCGCAATCACGGTGAGCACCACCGTGGTCGCCCGCTCGCTCAAGTAGAAGCCGGCCCCACTGAGCGTCACGCGACTGGTGTGCCGAACGGTGCGCAAGGAAGCCTTCATCCGCTGCAGGGGCTTGCGATTCCTGATCTCGTTGACCACGCCGCTGGCCAAGGCGGCCAGACGCTCCGCGTGGGTCCGGTCCGTGCTTTGATACGTCACTGGCATGCTTGCTGATTCCTGAAAACGCAATGGCATCCATGGTGTGCGGGGGCGCAGACCCGGAGCAAGCTATGTGTCAGCTCCGCGGGCCCGCGGTCCGAGGCCCCGGGAAACTCCCGATCCAGGCGCCCCGAATCAACTTGTAGGATGACCGGACAACCTCCCGTGTCATGTTGTCCGTCCCTCACAGCCCCATCGAGCCCCTGAGCGCCCCTGAACGTCTGTCAGACCGGGTGGCCGACCAGCTCGCGCGCCGCATCGACAGCGGCGAGCTGGGGCCGGAGCAACGCCTGCCCACCGAGCAGCAGTTGTCCGAGCGCTTTGGCGTCTCGCGCAACGTGGTGCGTGAAGCGGTCAGCCGCCTCAAATCCATGGGTCTGCTCGTCTCGCGCCAGGGTGCGGGCGTGTTCGTCGCGCCTCGGGGTCAGGCCCGCGCGCTGGCCTTTGATCCCTCGGTCTTGCAGTCCCTCGATTCCGTGGTCCAGGTGGTGGAAGTGCGCCGCGCCCTGGAAGGTGAGGTCGCGGCCCTGGCCGCTACGCGCATCACGCCGGCCAAGGCCCGCGCCCTGCGCCAGGCCCTGGACACGCTGGACGCCGCCGTAGCCGCCGGGTCCGACGGCGTCGAAGAAGACCTCGCCTTTCACCGCAGCATCGCCCAGGCCACCGACAACCCGCAGTTCGAGCGCCTGCTGGCCTTCCTCGAGCAATACCAGCGCGATGCCATGCGGGTGACGCGTACCAACGAAGCCATGCACGGCGCCTTCATGCGGGCCGTGCATCGCGAACACGAGGCCATCGC
>Ga0315902_10004356_pt1 | contig 20507 bp, 21 predicted proteins | sample LakEriMetagenome_9_FD_203523 | JGI IMG/M metagenome (GOLD analysis project Ga0315902, IMG submission 203523) | Freshwater fungal communities from buoy surface, Lake Erie, Ohio, United States - Buoy 12 MA117 | ecosystem: Environmental > Aquatic > Freshwater > Lake > Lake biofilm | place: USA... | reverse complement strand
ACACCCGCGAACAAACTGGTGACAAGGGCGTCAAGGTCGGCGGAATCATCACTGTCGAAGCTTCACTCCACATTTCAAATGTAATGCTCGTCGATGGCGAAGGCCAAGCAACACGTGTTGGATCACGCGTTGGTGACGATGGGCGCAACGTTCGAATCTCACGTCGCACAGGAAAGGACATCTAATGACAACAGTTACAGATGTTCGTCTTAAGGCTCGCTACAAGAGCGAGATTAAAGATGCACTTACCAAGGAATTCGGATTTACCAATCCAATGCAGATTCCAACCCTCGTAAAGGTTGTAGTCAACATGGGTGTTGGTGAAGCAGCTCGTGATTCAAAGTTGATCGAAGGCGCGATCCGCGACCTCGCAACAATCACAGGCCAGAAGCCACAGGTAACCAAGTCACGCAAATCAATCGCGCAGTTCAAGTTGCGTGAAGGTATGCCAATCGGTGCACACGTGACACTTCGTGGAGATCGCATGTGGGAGTTCGCTGATCGCTTGCTCTCAATCTCTCTTCCACGTATCCGTGACTTCCGTGGTCTTTCACCAAAGCAATTCGATGGAAAGGGCAACTACACCTTCGGTCTTACCGAGCAGGTTGTATTCCCAGAGATCGAACAAGACAAGGTAGATCGCCCACGCGGTATGGATATTACTTTTGTAACTACAGCTAAGAACGATGATGAAGGTCGCGCACTACTTAAGGCGCTCGGCTTTCCTTTCAGGGAGGCATAAGAATGGCTAAAACATCACTTAAGGTCAAAGCTGCTCGCAAGCCAAAGTTCAAGGTTCGCGGTTACACACGATGCCAGCGTTGTGGTCGTCCACACTCTGTCTATCAAAAATTCGGAATTTGCCGCATCTGCTTCCGCGAGATGGCACACCGCGGTGAACTTCCAGGTATCACGAAAGCTTCTTGGTAATTACTACAACGAAACAGGTCTTCACAGAGCGTGAAGAAACCGGTTCGAGAAAGGCCACAGGCCACGTATGACAATGACAGATCCGATCGCAGACATGTTGTCTCGTCTGCGCAATGCGAACTCTGCCTACCATGACACGGTTTCAATGCCGTCATCATCGGTAAAGGTTCGCATTGCAGAAATCCTCCAGAAGGAGGGTTACATCGCAGGTTTCAAGGTTGAATCAAATGCAAATGGCGTTGGTAAGACACTAGTTCTTGATCTCAAGTTCGGTGTTAACCGCGAGCGTTCAATTGCAGGACTTCGCCGTGTAAGCAAGCCAGGACTTCGCGTTTACGCAAAGTCAACAGCGCTACCAAAGGTCCTCGGTGGACTTGGCGTTGCAATCATTTCAACTTCTTCTGGATTGCTTACTGATAAGCAAGCCAACAAACAGGGTGTAGGCGGAGAAGTTCTCGCCTACGTATGGTGATCGAATATGTCACGTATCGGTCGCATGCCAATTGCCGTTCCAAGCGGCGTTGAAGTTTCAATTACAGGACAGGTAGTAACTGTTAAGGGTCCAAAGGGATCACTCACAATTGCCGTCCCATCACCTATTCAGGTTTCACAAGCAGATGGTGTTATCACCGTTGCTCGTCCTAATGAAGAGCGCGTTACACGTTCACTTCATGGCCTATCACGCACATTGGTTGCCAACATGGTGACCGGAGTGACAGATGGATACTCACTCACCATCGACATCGTCGGTGTTGGTTACCGTGTTGCTGAAAAGGGTAAGGATCTTGAATTCTTGCTCGGATACAGCCACCCAGTTCCATTCTTGGCTCCAGAAGGAATTACCTACAAGGTTGAATCACCAACCAAGTTGCATATCAGCGGAATCGATAAGCAACTCGTCGGTGAAGTTGCAGCGAAGATTAAGAAGCTTCGCAAGGCAGATCCTTACAAGGGTAAGGGACTTCGTTTGGCTGGCGAGAAGGTTCGTCGTAAGGCTGGAAAGGCTGGTAAGAAGTAATGGCAATCGGCGTAAAAGTCCGCAAGGGGTCAGCAACTAATGCTCGCGCCCGTCGTCACTTCCGTGTACGCAAGAAGGTTCAAGGAACCGCTGCGCGTCCACGTCTAGTCGTCTCACGCTCTACACGTCACCTCTTTGTACAGGTTGTCGATGACCTTCAGGGCATCACACTTGCATCAGCATCAACAATGGAAGCTGATCTTCGCAAAGATAACGGCGATAAGACTGCAAAGTCGAAAGCTGTTGGCGCACTTATTGCCTCACGTGCAAAGGCTGCCGGCGTAACAACCGTCGTCTTTGACCGCGCAGGAAACAAGTATCACGGTCGCATTGCAGCTCTTGCAGATAGCGCACGAGAGAACGGATTGGAGTTCTAACATGGCCCAAAATCCAACAAGCGATGCAGGTACAACTGCAGCACCTACAAACAAGGGACGCGGAGAACGTCGCGAGCGTCGCGATGATCGCGAAAAGGACAAGTCTCCATTCATGGAGCGCGTTGTCTTTATCAACCGTGTATCTAAAGTTGTTAAGGGTGGACGTCGTTTCTCATTCACAGCACTTGTAGTTGTCGGCGACGGCAACGGTCAGGTCGGAATTGGTTACGGAAAGTCCAAGGAAGTTCCACAAGCGATTGCAAAGGCTGTCGAAGAAGCAAAGAAGTCTTTCTTCACAGTTCCACGCGTTCAAGGAACAATTCCTCACCCAGTACAGGGCGAGACAGCAGCAGGCGTAATTCTTCTACGTCCGGCTTCTCCAGGTACCGGAGTTATTGCCGGTGGCCCAGTTCGTGCCGTACTTGAGTGCGCAGGAATCAGCGATGTACTTACAAAGTCTCTCGGATCAAATAACGCAATCAACATGGTTCATGCCACTGTTGCAGCGCTAAAGATGCTTGAGTCACCAGCAGCAATTGCAGCTCGACGTGGACTTCCACTCGAAGATGTAGCACCTGCTGCAATCATCCGAGCCTCACAGACAGTTGGTGCCTAATGCCACGTTTAAAGATCACACAGATCAAGTCAACAGTTGGTAATAAGCCTGAGATTCGCGAAAGCGTTCGCTCACTTGGCCTAAAGCGCATCAACGATGTTGTTGTTAAGGAAGACCGTCCAGAAATTCGTGGCATGGCATACGCCGCTCGCCACTTGATCAAGATCGAGGAGGTTGAATAGAGATGACACTAAAACTTCATCATCTTCGACCAGCACCAGGTGCTAAGAAAGCTAAGACTCGTAAGGGTCGCGGTGAGGCATCAAAGGGTAAGACCGCAGGTCGCGGTGGCAAGGGAACGCATGCTCGTAACACAGTGCGTCCAGGTTTCGAGGGTGGTCAGCTACCTCTCGTAATGCGTCTGCCAAAGCTTCGTGGTTTTAAGAACCCAGCACGCGTTGAGTATCAGGTAGTTAATGTCTCAACAATTAACGCTCTCTATCCAAAGGGTGGCGATGTAACAGTTGCATCCCTTATTGCAGCGGGAGCTGTGCGCGATAGCCTACCTGTAAAGGTTCTTGGCAACGGAGATATCTCTGTCAAGGTAACTGTTACAGCACATGCATTCTCATCATCGGCGATCGACAAGATCACCGCTGCTGGTGGATCAACAGCAACCCTATAAAGGTTGCATAAGTAAGAAGTAGTTCCGAAATTAAGACGCTTGATTCGATAGAGGGAGAAGATTGATGCTTTCAGCATTTGCCATGGCTTTTAAGACTCCAGAGCTACGCAAGAAGATCTTCTTCACTCTTTCGATCATGGCGCTCTTTCGCTTCGGATCAGTTGTTCCAACACCGGGTGTCTCATACACCAACGTTCAGCAATGTCTTGCTGGCGCGGATCAGGGCGGCCTCTTTGGCTTGATCAACCTTTTCAGCGGTGGAGCGCTTATTCAGCTCTCTGTCTTTGCACTTGGAATCATGCCTTACATCACCGCATCAATCATTGTTCAGCTTCTTACTGTTGTTATTCCTCGCTTTGAAACTCTTAAGAAAGAGGGTCAGTCAGGAACTGCAAAGCTGACTCAGTACACGCGTTACCTCACTATTGGTCTTGCTGTTCTACAGTCAACAGGTCTTATTGCAGTTGCTCGTACACCAGGTCGTTTGATCTCAGGTTGCGATCTTCCAATCATCCCTGACGCTTCATGGCAGCGCATTATCACAATGATCATCGTTATGACTGCAGGAACTTCTGTAATCATGTGGCTCGGTGAATTGATCACAGATCGTGGCGTCGGTAACGGTATGTCAATCTTGATCTTCACATCAATTGCAGCAAGCTTCCCAACTCAGCTCTGGAGCATCAGACTTCAGAAGGGTCTTGCAACATTTATCTTCGTACTTTTGATCGGCGTCCTTGTTATCGCAGCGGTTGTATTCGTTGAGCAGGCGCAACGTCGAATTCCAGTTCAATACGCAAAGCGTATGGTCGGTCGCCAGGCTTACGGTGGAACTTCTACCTACATCCCAATCAAGGTAAACCAGGCTGGCGTTATCCCAGTGATCTTTGCTTCATCACTTCTCTACATTCCATCTTTGATCGTTAACTTCACCAACAGCACATCAGCATGGGCAGTCTGGATTTCACGAAATCTAGTTAACGGAGATAACGTCTATTACATCACCGCCTACGCAGGCATGATCATCTTCTTTACCTACTTCTATGTAGCAATCACATTTAACCCTGATGAAGTTGCAGATAATATGAAGAAGTACGGCGGATTTATCCCTGGCATCCGTGCCGGTCGTCCAACTTCTGAATATTTGCAGTACGTTCTTTCACGCATTACTGCTCCAGGTTCGCTCTATCTTGCTCTCGTTGCGATTATTCCAATCATCGCACTAGTGCTCTTTGGAGCATCACAGAACTTCCCATTCGGTGGAACTGCGATTCTGATCGTTGTCGGTGTTGGTCTTGATACTGCTAAGCAGATTGAGAGCCAGTTGCAGCAGCGTTCATATGAGGGATTCCTGCGCTAATGAGATTAGTCCTGGTTGGACCACCAGGTGCTGGCAAGGGAACACAAGCAGCTTTTCTCTCAGCACATTACTCAATTCCACATATCTCTACTGGCGATATCTTCCGCGCAAATATGAAGGCGGGAACACCGCTTGGCCTTGAGGCTAAATCATTTGTTGATCGCGGCGAACTAGTCAGCGATGAAATCACCAATGCAATGGTCCGTGCTCGACTTGAAGAGGGCGATGCACAGAATGGCTTCTTGCTCGATGGTTGGCCACGCAATGTTTCACAAGCTGAAGTACTTCGCGCAATCATGGCTGAGAAAAAGACACCATTGAACGCGGTTCTCGAATTTTCTATTGCATCTGAAGAGATCATCGCGCGTCTTTCATCACGAATGACGTGTCGCCAATGCGGCAAGCCAGCTGAAGCTGGCTCTACAACCTGTCCATCAGATGGGGGAGAGCTCTACCAGCGCGAGGATGACAAGGCTGAAGTTATTGCTCGTCGTCTTGCAGTGTATGAAGAGCAGACAGCACCAATCATTCATTTCTATCGCACTGAAGGTTTACTAATCACCGTGAGTGCTATCGGAGATGTTGCTGAGATTACTCATCGCGCAATCGATGCTCTTAGCCGCGTCCAATAAGGCTAGCTCATGGCAATACAGATAAAGACTCTCGATCAATTAAAGACTATGCGACGAGCAGGTCTTCTTGTCGGCCAAACACTTGAACTTCTGCGTCAGTCAATCAAAGTCGGAATGCGCACTGATGCTCTCGATGCGATTGCTGCGGCCAACATCAAGCGCGGTGGTGGCACCTCTAACTTCCTTGGCTACCACGGTTATCCAGCAACGATCTGCATCTCAATCAATGATGAGATTGTTCATGGCATTCCAGGAGATCGCATCATTCAAGATGGCGATGTTGTCTCTATTGATTGCGGTGCAATCATTGATGGTTGGCATGGTGATGCCGCATTTTCCTATGCAGTAGGCACAGTTGATCCAGCAGATCAGAAGATGATGGATGTCTGCGAAGAATCAATGTGGCGCGGATTTGCTGCAGCAAAAGTTGGCGGACGTTTAACTGATATCAGCCACGCAATTGGTAGTTATATCGATTCACAAGGTAAGTATGGAATTTTGGCTGAATACGGCGGCCATGGCATTGGTACTGAGATGCATCAAGAGCCACATGTTCTTAACTTTGGAAAACCGGGCAATGGTCCAGAACTTGTTGCAGGGATGGCCCTAGCCATCGAGCCGATGATTACGCGCGGCACTGCTAAGACTCATGTTTTAGAAGATGAATGGACCGTTGTCTCCAACGATCACTCACGAGGCGCGCACTTTGAAAACTCATTTGCCTTACTTCCAGATGGCAAGCCCTTCGTCCTTACCGCTATTGATGGCGGACGAGTGAAGTTGGCCACATTAGGCGTAGAAGTTTCAGATCTGCTTCAGTAACTGCAAGTTTCGATCTCTATTCGTTATCTAAAAACTCTTCTAAATACTGATCTTTTCCCATAATGTTTCGGGGTGGCCCGACCTCGCGGGACGCTTTTAAAGGAGAGTTTATGTTTAAGAAGAAAGTAATCGCATTCGGTGTGATGGCAATTTCTGCCTCACTCATGGTTGCACCATCGATTCAATCTGCAGAAGCAGCGTTGAAGCCAGACTTTAAAGCTACTGTCGGCGATGAGTGTCTTCGCGTCGGAAAGAAGGCTGTCGGTCGTGGAGTAAATGGAACAGACTTAACTTGCACCAAGGTAACAACAGGTTCATTCGCTGGAACTCTTCGCTGGTGGTATCCAGAGATGAAGCCATTCGGCTCAGTTGAATTTGTCTCTTCATCAAATATCGGTGGAGGATACGGAACAACTGCAATCGCAGTTGGAGATGCAATGAAGAAGGAAGGCCTTCTTACTGATTACACAGTTACCTACCGTTCAAACGCTCCACTCGGACTCGGTTACTTTTATGATCAGAAGGCACGTAAGGATCTTCTTCTCATCACTGGTTTTGCGATGCCTGGTGGTCTTGCCACAAACGGTTCAAAGCTAGATATCACAACAGCATCTGCAGTTGCTGGCATCATGCGTGAAGCTGAAGCATTCGCAGTACCAACAAATTCAAAGTACAAGACCATCAATGATCTTCTTGCTGATATCAAGGCCAATCCAAAGGCTGTTGCAATCGGTGGAGGTAACTATGGTGGAGTTGACCACGTAACAGTGGCAACTTTGGCTGCAACTGTTGGCGTTAAGGCAACAGATCTGAACTACATCCCTTACTCAGGCGGCGGATCACTTGTTCCTGATGTAATCGGTGGACGCGTTGCAGTTGGTGTTTCAGGAACTTCTGAATTCTCAACATTCGTTGCAGCTGGAAAGATGCGAATTCTTGCAGTCACATCCCCTAAGCCACTAAAGGCGATCAAGGGTAAGACTCTTATTCAGCAAGGCATCAACCTCACCTTCGGTAACTGGCGTGGAGTTCTTGCTCCATCAGATCTCACCGCAGCTGAGTACCTCAATGTCGTGAAGGTTATGGATGCACTTCACTCAACTCCTTCATGGGAGACAACACTGATCGAGAAGTCCTGGATTGATGAGTACCGCTCAGGTGCTGCATTTACCAAGTGGCTTAAGACCGAGAACGCAGCAATTCTTAGTGTTCTTACCGATTTCAAATTGATCAAGTAATCAGAGGAGATTACTTATTTCTATGAAATTGCCTCAAGGCGGAAAGAGTGAGCTCACATTTGTGAGCTCACTCTTTCTTCTGGGCTTAATTGTTTTCTGGGATACGTACACAGTCGAACTTCCAGCTTTTAATTTAACTATCAGTCCAAAGGTATTCCCATATGCAGTGGCTACCTTGCTGATGACTTTAAGCGCGATTCTCTTTATCAATGTTCTGCGTGGAGATACCGCAGTTCCCGAAGGCCACATTGAAGGTGAGCCGATTGCAAAGTCTGATTACAAAGCTTTCGGACTCGTACTCTCGTCTCTCTTGGCATTCCTACTTCTTATCGAGCGCGCTGGTTTTATAGTCGCTGCATCAATTACATTCTTTGGCATCACAGTTGCATTTGGAAATAAGCGTCATGGGCGCTCTGCTATTTTCGGCACACTTTTTATTACCTTGGTCTATCTAGCATTTACGCGTTTTCTTAATGTGCAACTTCCTGCCGGTATTTTTAAGGGGCTGCTATGAGCAATGTGAACTCACTTCTTGAAGGTTTTGCAAGTGCTCTCACCCTTACAAATTTAGGCTTTGGACTTCTTGGCACCTTGCTCGGAACTCTCGTTGGAGTTCTGCCAGGTATTGGACCAGCGCTTGCCATTGCGCTTCTGCTTCCAATTACATACACAGTGGCCCCATCATCTGCCTTGATTATGTTTGCAGCTATCTACTACGGCGCGATGTATGGCGGATCGACAACTTCGATTCTGCTTAATACTCCAGGTGAATCTGGCTCAGTTATTACCGCACTCGAAGGAAACAAGATGGCCCGGCGTGGTCGTGCTGGTGCAGCACTTGCAACTGCTGCGATTGGCTCATTTATCGCGGGCACTATCGCGACATTGATTCTGGCATTTACCGCACCATCTATTGCAGATCTAGCAGTCCAGGTTGGTTCCGCTGATTACGTAGCGCTCATGCTTGTTGCATTTACTACGGTTTCTTCTCTCCTTGGCTCATCGCAAATTCGTGGCTTTATTGCGCTCTCTATTGGGCTCGCGCTAGGTCTCGTTGGTGCAGATTTACAGTCTGGATTATCTCGCCTGACATTTGGAAGCGATGCCGCACTAGAGGGAATCGCCACAGTTGCGGTGATTGTTTCTATCTTTGCACTCGGAGAAGCTCTCTATCTTGCAAGTAGATTTAAAGATTCTGGTTGGCAAGTGATGCCAATGAAAGGCAAAGCTCTTATGTCGCGCCAGGATTGGAAGCGATCTTGGAAGCCATGGATCCGCGGCACATTCTTAGGATTCCCATTAGGAGTTGTCCCTGCAGGTGGATCTGAAGTTCCTACATTTCTTAGTTACTCTCTCGAGAAAAAGCTATCTAAACATCCTGAAGAATTTGGTGAAGGCGCAATCGAAGGTGTTGCCGGTCCAGAGGCTGCAAATAACGCTAACGCGGCAGGAGCACTTGTTCCACTACTTGCACTTGGTCTACCAACATCAGCAACGGCTGCAGTAATTCTTGTCGCCTTCCAGACTTATCAAATTCAGCCAGGACCAACTCTCTTTCTTACCAACGGCGCACTTATTTGGACGCTAATTGCCTCACTGTTTATCGGCAATACACTCCTACTTATTCTCAATCTTCCGCTTGTTCGAGTATGGGTACAGTTACTACGTATTCCTCGCCCATATCTCTTTGCAGGAATTGTCACCTTTGCACTGATGGGTTCATATGCGGTTAAGACATCAATCTTTGATGTGCAGGTCGCGGTCGCTATTGGAATCGTGGGCTTCCTCTTCCGAAGATTTGGAGTACCGATTACTCCACTCATCTTGGGATTAATCCTGGGTCCAAATCTAGAATTGCAATTCCGTCGCGCTCTGCAGATTAGCGGGGGAGATTACGGAACCTTGTGGGCTTCACCGCTCTCCAAAATTCTTTACGTCGTCTTATTTATCGCTCTCTTTACGCCGGTGATCGCTCGCATCATGCGCAAAGTCCGTAAGGATAAAGTAGTTAGTTAAAAATGGCAGAGATGCGCTGGGTCAATAGGCTTCTATTCAGTTCGGCGATTACTCAAGGTGCGGTCTATGTAATTCGCCCAATGATGATCTATCGTGCGATTGAATTAGATGCATCGGCCACTGTTATCGGATTTATCGCAGCGATCTATGCCCTCTTTCCAGTCTTATTAGCGCTCACCTTTGGAAGTTTAGTTGGCCGAGTAGGTGAGGGTCGCTTTGTCATCATCGGTACTTTCTTTATTGGCGTCTCAGCTATAGCACTAATCGTTGCTGACTCTTTGATCGTCGTTGCAATAGGTGCAGCGCTCTCCGGTTTAGCGCATTTGGCCTGCATGGTTGGCGGGCAAACTATGGTTGCGCTTAAGAGCCCAACAGATAAATACGATGAGTACTTTGGAAAGTACACCTTTAGCGCTTCCCTCGGCCAAATGATTGGACCAATTTTGGCAACTTTAGTTGCTGGCTCGACAGGCGTTATCCCAAAATCTACAAGCGCAGCATTTGCGCTAGCGCTGGCACTCTCTGCGCTGGCAATGATTCCAGTGATCTCTTGGCGTGCAGATGCACCCACTGTAATTGCAGCAAAGAGTGAGAAGGGAACGCTTCGCTCCGCAGGTACTTTAATGAAGAAACCTGGAATGTTTGCCGCAATTTACGCATCCCTTGCAATCTCATCTACAGCCGACATCTTGGTTGTTTTCCTCCCACTTTATGGAAGCGAGAATCAATTCTCTGCAATCTCTATTGGAGTAATCATCTCGATCCGTGCCGCCACATCAATGACTTCACGCTATTTTCTCGGTGCGCTGAGTGCACATTTCTCAACAAAGCAATTGTTAGTAGGAAGCAATGTCATCTCGGTAATCGCCTGCGCGGCAATGGCTTTTGCTCCAAATCCAATAACGCTAGGCCTAATTGTTGCTATCGCTGGATTTTCACTTGGAGTTGGTCAGCCGTTAACAATGTCAGCAGTCTCGCAATTGACCGTTCCACAAGAGCGAGCCTTAGCGGTCTCCGCACGTTTGACTGGAAATCGCTTAGGGCAATTCATCGTTCCTGCTGGCGCCGGAGTATTGGCAGCGGGTGCTGGTACGGGTGCCGTTTTTATCGCCCTTTCGATCCTATTAGCCAGCACCTTTCTTGCACCCTCTAAGATGTCCTCGTGAGCACCCGCGATCAGATCGAATTTACTATCTGGCTCCAAGAGAACCAGAAGTCATTTCTGCGCGCTGCCAAAATGATCTGTTTCGATACACAAAATGCTGAAGATGTTCTACAAGAAGCGCTAGCTGATGTTTATAAGCGCTGGAGCAAAATTCGCGAACATGAAAATCCAGAGGCTTACTTAATGCGCGTTATGGTCTCTCGCCATGCCGATATGCGTCGCAAGTGGCTGCGCAAACAGCAGGAGAAAGAGACAACCTGGGATTTAGCCGATGATATTCGCCAACTTGTTGATGAGAGCGAAGATGTTACCCAGCGCCTACTCGTGCAGGCAGCACTGAAATCACTCACAGCATCGCAACGTGCAGTCCTCGTTCTTTACTTTGAACACGGTATGAACTTGCGTGAGATCGCAAAGATCATGGAGATGCCGATGGGTACGGTTGCATCTCACTTTGCGCGCGGTAAAGCTGCCGTTGCTGCCTACGTGGAATTAACTCCCGAACTTGAGCGTTCTACTGGTAGAGAGTTAACAAATAAATCAAAAGTTGAAACCGAGATTGAAATTGTCGTAGCAGAGGTGGTGGATAACAATGAGTGATATCGATCCTCTGATTAAGCGCGAGATCCAATGGATGTCTCTCGGGGCACTTGAAAATGTAGATCTTGCGCCGATGATTATCGCGCGCGTTCGTCGCCAGCGAATCATGCGCGCGATCACCGCAGTGGTTGGTGTATTCGTTATTGGTTTTGCAAGTATTGGTATCTACGAACTTGTGCGTCCAAACACAACTGTGCAAAGTTTGGATACTCCTGTTGATATTGGATCAAATGCGCAGACCCGTCCTGAGATTTTTGGACTTATCTCTGATTACCCAATTGCATGGGAGCCTTCAGTCGGTGATCTCGGTGCAATCAGTGGTGCGGGAGGTCTAGGGGACACTCTCGGTGGATTAACCGCGGTTGGCCTAAAAGTCTCATGGGAGCGTTGCGGTAAATACCAATGCCCAATTAGATGGCAGATCTCATTTGAAAATAGAACGAGAGATTTGATTTCAACTTCTCCCTCTCTAGCCATCTTCTCTGATAACTCACCGCTGGTCAGCGATACCCGACCAACGACAGTGCTGCCGGGCGGATATGCCGAACTGGTCTATACCTTCGAAGAATTTAAGGATTCGCTCCTGCCCGAAGCCGGCGTCGACTGGCAGTGGAATTGGTACCTCTCAAATACCCGCTAAACCGTATTTATTGACCAGTAATGACTACTTTGCCCCACCCTCTGGCCTAGTGGGCACTCCCGCTCTGCATAAAAACCCCCGAGAATAGCGGTTGGATATATAACCGCCAGTGCGTTGCTGGCAACCGTCTCAATGGGGGAAAAGTGAAAAGAACACTCACAGCCGGGGTTAGCGCCCTAGCACTAGTAGCGGGACTTCTGACATTTGGGCTTACGCCTGCAAATGCAGACACGATCCGTCTACCAAAAACAAATATGGCACCATGCGTAGTCCAAAACGGAATTTACTGCGTTGAGAGTGTCTCGCTCACAACAGCATCCGGACAGAAGATTCCTTTGGTCTATGTACCATCGGGAGCAGCTGTTCCACAAGAAGCACCGCCAACAGATTTCTTCGCGCCAATGGCACGAATCAAGGGTGGAAAAGTTATCGACAACAACTGGTGGACTTCACAGTACCAGCGCGATGTATTCGCATCAGGAAAAGCTGAGTTGCGCGATCTTTCTTCACTACTAGGAACCGCAAACTTCCCAGAGCAGGGAGCTAAGTACGATCCAGCAACCAAGCTCTATGACATTAATAAGCCACTAGATGCTTATAGCTACCCACAAACTTGTTGGGATCCTGCTACAAAGACAAACGTTAAGAAGACTTTCGGTGAGTGCTTTAAGGGTGCTGTCGGAATTATCTTGGATAACGAAGTCAAGTTCTACTGGTTGATGCCAACTGCAGCTGATGCAGCACGTAACATCACAGAATTTACTGGAAGCACATTCGTTGATCTTGCAGAGTTGGCAGCGCTACAACAGCGTCCAGTCTTCGGAACAACTTATGATGCAGTTGCAAAGAAGTTTGCGGCTACTGAAGGATTGATCATTCCAATCTGGGTTTCACAGAATGCTCTGGTCAACGGTTGGGCAGTTGCAGGATCTGTCGCGGCAGCTCCACAAGCTGATCCAGCAGCACCTTCAACAACAACAACTCCAACAACTGAGACAGCAACTGCTGAAGCTGCAACATTGGCTCAGACAGCACCTGGTGCACCAGATCCAGGTATCGCAGTAAGCACACCAGCAGAGGCTGGCCGCGCACTCGTTGGTCGTTGGACACACCCTCGTTGGCATGAACTCAACCTCGGTGCTCTTGGTTACGACGGTCTATCTGTTGAAGCCCGCGCTGCAAACGAGTTCGTTACAAGCATCCTCTTCACAGACGTGCTTCCAACACTTACTGACAAGGATAAGAAAGTTAACCTTGCAGGACTTGTTGGTAACAAGAACTACGCAGTTGGACTTGATCCAGATCTAGTAATCACAGTGAAGGTACGCATCGGAAATATGAAGACCGGTGTAACTATTGGCGTTGGAACTGACATCATCGTCGACCAGCAGTCACAAGGTGAATACAACTCGATCTCAATCACAGGATCTGCCGTAACTGTTCCTCTAGCAGCTAAGGCTGCAGATTGCACAGGCGAAACAGGAATCTCAAAGGCGAATGTTCGTCAGTTCCAGATGATTGCATACGCACAGAATGACGATCGCACCGGATTCGGTGTCGAAGGAACTTCTGGCGACATGTACATCGGATCTAACGGTGTCTGCGGTCTCTCAACTCCAGTTTGGAATAACGAGACTAAGGAATTCACATGGTCAGCAGCAGCTCCTCACTTTGCTCCAGATGGAGTGACTGTGAACCGTGGCTTCTACAAGGCGATCATTCCTACAAACGATGCGAAGTTGCTCTGGGGCTTAGAGAATCCAAACGATGCCGCAACAGCACTTCAAATCACACTAACCACAGAAGCAGGTGGAACAGCTGCAGCGCTAAAGAGCGTTTCAGTTAAGAACGGCAGAATCATCATCGATGTATCAGGCTTTGAGTACTCACGTCCAAAGCTAAAGATCGGTATCAAGGCTGGCTACAAGCCAACAAAGACCATGTTGAATAAGACATCAATTACATGCGTCAAGGGCAAGTCAGTTAAGAAGATCACTGCTGTAAAGCCAACCTGTCCAAAGGGTTACACAAAGAAGAAGTAATAACTTCTTCCTCCAAAGAAATGGGTGAGAGGTCCCGGTCGCAGATAACACTGCGGCCGGGACCAATCCCAATCATCTTGACAATATAAATCGGTTATTTACACCCGGGGAGCCTTCATCGCTATGAAAAGAATGAAAGTTCTATCTCTTCTCAGCGCAGTGGTTGTCGCGCTCCCTGTTTTGGCAGTAGCTGCCGAAGTCCCCGAGGAGAACTTCTATCCAACCGTTAAGCAAGAAGCAGGTTGGATGGGTTACAACTCCGATAATTCCATTGCATATTCAAAGCCCAGCTCTCTATATGCAATGGTTAACGGATTACGTGGACAGATGCCCAAAGAGATGTATTTATGCGCTTCACTCGAAACCAAAGAGTGCACGAGCTCAGAGATAGATGCTTTTGATTTCAACGCAATTTTTACAAAGTGCCAAAGTGGTGCTGATACAGACTGCATCGAATCCTTTGGAATCAAGAATGAAGATAACTCGATTGATTTAGCAACCTTTGAGCGAAACTGGGTTCCTGGCCCTGTCTTTAAAGGTGATAGATCTAAATTCCTTCCCGTTGGATATGGACCAAGTACGTGGACGCTCACTAGCAAGAGCGGGATTACCGAAACATATGCATTAAGTGTTGGTGTAAATGGCTACATAAATCTGCGCAACGGCTCTGGAAAAGCAAACTATGAATCATTTCTGGCCGCAATTCAGCCGATCAAGGAAGTTTCTGGAGCTGAGTACATTGCTGGCGTTGCCCAAGTCACTAAGCGTGCAGAAGGTTATGGGCCAGGCTGGAATACAAATTTCATTGAGCGAGGCTGCCAAATCGCCGAAAATGGAAAATGCGGCTACCGACTCCCGTTTGATTTAGAGAAGACCTATGTGTTGAAGGTGCGACTTGGTCAGCCAGTGCAAGGATGGCTCCACGGTCGAATGAAAGATGCAAATGTCATCATGACAACTGCGGCTGATAACTCCCAAGTAGTTGAAATTTCTGCAAAACCATTAAGCATTCCCTCTGTCTACGGTTGGGTCAAATGGGGTGAATTACCAACGGCAGTGAAAGAGCTCTATCCAGTTGGATCTGGTGGCACTGGACGTGGATTTGACGATTTCCTAACGCCAGACTTGGCCTCACGAACCTTACTCACCAAGTCTGAAGTTTCGGGTGACTACGCAATTAAGGAAATGAACCTTTGGTTGCCACTATTAAATGACAAGGCCGCTGCGATGAGAACCTTCTGGGTGGCACAGACTATTCGTGGTGAGCTTCCGCTTGAGTCCCAGAATTGTGTACGCGGTAAAGGTTTCACGGGTGTGATCGGAACTAATGCAGTTGTTTACAGCGATGGTCCACCGAAATTTGATAAAGCAGAACAGTCGCTTAATTACACAGTTGGCGCACCTCACCTAGATTCAAAGGGAGAGTTCTTCAAGGGCTATTACCAATTGAACTTGCGCTCTGATGTCGCTCGTTGTTTATACGGTTTCGGATCAGCACCAATTCAGGCGAAGATCGAAGTCTCTAGTTCTGACGGAACACCGTCGGTTGCTACTACGGTGATTAATGAGAAGGATGGCTGGCTAAAGATGACTGCTGGTGGATTTACATTCTCCACACCAAGCATCAAGGTCAAGCTCTCGCAAGAAGCACCTGCAACGTCAGCAGCTCCAGCTGCAACACCAGCACCAGCTGCGAAACCTGTAGCTAAGAAGACCACGATCACATGCGTTAAAGGTAAGACGACTAAGAAAGTAACAGCCATCAAACCAACCTGTCCGACGGGATACAAGAAGAAATGAAACTCAAAAGAACCGTAGCCTTACTCATAGCCGCTGCACTCACAATTTCTGGTGCAGCCTCAGGAAGTGCCGCTATCGAATCAGTGGGTGACCCAGGACGTTTCTGGTCGGTTCCCAATAACGCTGAACGTGGTCAAGTCATTATGCAATTCCTTGACAGCAGGCCTGGCGAGAAGGCATCGATGCTTTTACCGGGGCGAGATGTTGGTCGATATCCCGAGAATGATCCGACATGTGATTCATTGCAAGATACAGAGTGCGCCTCTGGCAATATTCGATATCAGGCGGTTGTACCTTTCTGTACAGGTCCCGCTGATGTGAATTGCACTGAAGATGTTGGAGTTATCGATGAGTCTGGTAAAAAAACAAGTGCAGTATTCAATCGATACTTCCCAACAACTGCACAAAATCAATTTGTAGGAGATCCTCGTTACAACCTGCCGAGTGGTGTTGCGGGAAGTATTTTCACTCTCCCCACTGCTGTCCATGACGGCGGCGATAACTATTTTCTTTCGGTACTCATGTCCGGTGGCGGACAGAATCTAAACTCTATTCGTCTATCTGATTTCTCTGTCCAACTATCTCCGATCAAACTCGAACCCATAACAGGCTTGGGAGATGCTGATACTGGATGGGGTCCAGTTAAAGCTAACGACGGTGGAAACCCAACAGGTAAAGATGTCTGGGTGGATAAAGGTCCTGGTTTCTCAGGTGACAATTACTGTATCGCTACGGCTTTAAAGGAAGGCATGTGTGCTCAACGATACGCATTTCCTGCAGGAATCAAGTTCTATGTAAAAGTTCGATCCCAACAATCACCTTCTGGTTGGATGCACGGTCGTGTCTCAGATCCAGATATTCAGATATCTGAAGCAGCTGGAGTTACCTCAATTGAGATGCAAGGTTTTCCAGTTGCCGTTCCAGCGGTTTATAAAATGTATGCATATCCTGAAATGCCACAAGCGCTTAAGGATGAATACGATGTGACAACTGGTGGCTACAAGAAGGATCCAAACTTCGCCAGAAACCCAACAAATTATGTTCAAGGTGGGCGCTCGGCTGAGGATCCGGATCCTCTCAAAAGAAACAATATTTATGAGCCATCACCTTCATCGCCTGCAGGTATGGAACAACTTAAGCTGTGGATTCCATTTATCAACGATAAAGCGACAGCCTTGCTTTCTTATTGGTCAGTTAGAACTTTGACACCCGATGAGATGGAAGGATCAAGCCAGTGTTTCAGAGATTCCAACCGAGTATCGGGAATTGTCACTACAAACGCGACTCAGTATTCGGCCGGCCCTCCGACTTTGGATAAAGTTGAAGGAACTTTGAATTATGTAGTTGCAGCCCCTCACTATGATCCAAGAGATAAAGACTTCAAGGGTTCATACGACCTAGTGATGCGATCTGATGTTGCGCGTTGCGTCTATGGCTTCTCTAAAGCTCCAATCAATGCAACCATTTCGATCACAAGCGCAGATGGAACACCACAGGTTGCAACAACGTTAATTGGTGAGCGCAACGGATGGCTCTATCTCCAAGCAAAGAACTTCGAGTTCTCTGCACCAATCATTAAAGCCAAGCTCACACAGGAAGTTGTTGTTGAACCAACACCGACCCCAACACCAACTCCTGCCGCAACCAAGAAACCTGTAGTCGCAAAGAAGATAACGATTACTTGTGTAAAGGGAAAGACTGTGAAGAAAGTAACGGCTGTTAAGCCAACCTGTCCAAGCGGCTTTAAAAAGAAGGCTTAATTCTCATGAAGAGGATTTTAACTAGCCTTACTGTCGTTGGGCTGCTCGCCTCATTTGTTCTTCCACAAGCTCAGGCAGCAACGGATGAGCAGTGGTACAAATCTGGCCCGCCTACAACTGAACCATCTTGGGGAATTGCGATGGTCGAAGATACTGGTGATCAGTCACCTCAGTCTTACCTGCTCTCAGTCAAGGCTGAGGAGTATGTGACCGATAAAGGCAAAGTTCTCGGTGTTAAATCTTGCAAGAATTACACTGATGCCGAATGTCCCCACGATGAGTTTCAATCGTATGCTGCAGCGCTATCAGCATGTGAAAACACTGCAGATGACAATTGTGTACTTAATGTAAGTGCCACAAAGGCCGATGGCACCAAACTTGCCGTGGAGTTCGTAAGGAATTTTCCAGATGAAAATAGCTTTAAGTTTGTTGGGGATTCAAGTGTTGGGTTACCGAACGGTGATACGACATATCTAGTCAAGATTCCAGGTGCTCCACATGCTGGGGGAGATAACTACCTTATTAGCGTCGTGCTTAATGGTAATAAAATTCCTCAAGTCAAGAGCTTTAGGACGAGTACATTTAATGCGCAGATTCATGCAGTCTCCATTGAAAAAGGAAACTTTGAACCATCTCGTCCCGAAATTGATTTGGCCGCTTACCGCAGCATCTACTCGAAAAGTCGCAGCGGCGGATGTCCAATTCAATGTTCAGAGACAGAGAATGCCGTTCCACATGCACTTCCTCTCGATATAACTTTTGGCCTCACAGTTCGACTTGGTGCAAAAGTTAATGGTTGGCTTAACGGACGCGTATCAAATATCGAGTCGGGAATATCGATTGATTCTGCAGGCCGCCAGATTCTTCAAGTAAGTGGCAAGGCAGTTCGAGTTCCCGTAATTTTTGGCTGGCTAGAAAAGGCGACGACGCCAGAGAAGTTAAAAGCTTTTTACAATGCAATGCCTGTCACAGAGCTCAACGGTGGAAACCCATACGGAAAGTGTTTAGATCCAAGCAAGCCTGCAGATTATGTAGGCCCTTGCCCCACAGAGTTTTGGGGTAGCGTCCTTCGTGCCCCTGGAAAAGATGCAAAGTCACTCGAAGAAGTATCTCTCTGGCTTCCAATACTCAAAGACAGGGCCGTATCGGCTCCAACAATGTGGATAGTTAGTTCAATCGGGCAGCAGTTTGAAAATAACTGCTCCTCTTCAACTGATCGTGTGTCAGGCATTGTGACAACCAACGCCACTGGGTACATCGCAGGTCCGCCGGTATTTAACAAGGCTGAGCAAACTTTGGATTACAAGGTGCTTGCACCTCATTACCTTGCAGATGGAACTGAGTTCAAAGGCACGTACGACCTCACAATCGATACTGACTTTGCACGTTGCTTATATGGCTTCACCAAAGCTCCAATCGGTGCAACAGTCAGTGTTGTTTCCGCAGATGGGCAGGCGCAGGTTGCGACAGTTGTAATCAGCCAGAGAGACAAGTGGATTCACCTTGGCGCATATGGATTCGGATTCTCGACTCCAACTCTTAAAGTGAAATTCACTCAAGAGAAGGCCGCAACAGTTGCAAAGAAGACGACGATTACTTGCGTAAAGGGTAAGACTTCCAAGAAAGTTACGGCTGTTGCCCCGAAATGCCCTTCTGGATTCAAAAAGAAGAGTTAACCTATGACTCTTATGAGAAATCGCTTCTTTCAATCCATCATGGCGCTGGCAATTGTTTATCTTGCAATTGTCTTTTTCATTTCACAGAGCCCTGCAGGTGATAGCAAAGCGATCGCTGACAAACTCATCGAGATGAGCCCGGATAACCGACTCGATCTCTTGATTCAGATCACTGGCGTTAATCCTTTGGAGGGAACTGCGGAGGCTCGAGTATTGCCTTGGCCGCAGTCAGATGACATTGGGTATCAATTTAAATCTGGTTGGATCCCAAGCCAGAATATAAGTATCCACGTGGATTCAGTGATTGGCGCTAGTAATGGTGGGACAAGCGTTTATGACTTTGAGAAGGAAGTTCCAACTGGTGGATTTAATGTTCAGATAGATGAACAGCCAGGTGCTGGAACTCGTTCGAAGGTCTCGTGGTATCCACTGGATCTTTATAACTTTGAAGTTCCAATTAGCGTCGTTGGTGAAGAATCATCTCTGAATATTTTGCCTCAGGACTATACAAAGAACATTGACACATTTGATATCAAGATGACTCATGGCCTCTGGGCGGATCCAGTTAAGACCGTGTCTATGGCAGATGAGAAGTCATTTGATCTTGCAGTTGATGAGTTCACAAACGGGCAATCATCGACAGTCTTTACAGCAACACGATCAAACTCAACCAAATTACTAGTAGTGATCATCTTGCTCTTGATGGTGACAGCTATGACATCAGTTGGAATCTTGACTCATATGGTTGTAAACGGAAAACGTCCACCATCACTTTCATCTTTGACATGGACTGCGGCGTTGACCTACTCATTGATCTCATTGCGCGGGCTGATGCCAGGTGATCCTCCAATTGGCATCTTCGTCGACAAGATCTTCTATTTCCCATCTCTGATTCTGACTCTGATCTGCTCACTCTGGGTATTGGTCACATGGGTCCGACGGGATGATTTCCAGGCCTAAGTAAGGGCTGGCGCCACGATTTTCCTGCGTGTTGAGGCCGAGCAATAGAGCTCTTTCTCCGGGTTCGGGGTTATAAGAGGCCGATTTCCCTTATGTGGGGCCCCTGCCTTAGACTCACCCTTCGGTCCAGACGAGAATCCACAGGATTTCAGGCTGGTCCAACCATGTTCGTTTTATGAGATAACAGAGAAGAAGGTAAATTTTTGGCTAGCAAAGATGGCGCCATCGAA